>VMBT01000515.1_pt1 | contig 24679 bp, 20 predicted proteins | sample 4404301 | NCBI WGS metagenome assembly VMBT01 (sample SAMN12238535, study PRJNA552566) | marine metagenome | isolation source: Coastal seawater | place: USA: coastal Georgia, Sapelo Island | collected 2008-08/2009-08
CGTGTTTGTTTGGGACACCGACGGTAAGAAATACTACGATTTCCTGTCGGCATACAGCGCCGTAAATCAAGGACATTGTCACCCTAGACTGTTGAAAGCGCTTAAAGATCAAAGCGAGCAGCTCACCTTGACAAGTAGGGCATTCTATAACGATAAATTGGGTGAGTACGAGAAGTACATCACCGAATACTTTGGGTATGACAAGGTGCTTCCAATGAATACAGGTGTAGAAGCAGTGGAAACTGCTTTGAAACTGTGCAGAAAGTGGGCATACGAAAAGAAAGGTGTTGAAGAGAACAAAGCCGAGATCATCGTGGTGAGTGAGAACTTCCACGGCCGTACGCTTGGGGTTGTTTCTTTTTCAACCGATCCAAGCAGCTTTGGCGGCTTCGGTCCATACCTTCCCGGTTTCAAGACCATAGAATACAATGACATTAACGCAGTGCGAGAAGCTCTGGCCGGTCCCAATGTTGCCGGCCTGATGATCGAACCGATACAGGGAGAAGCAGGTGTAATCGTTCCTGACAACGGATACCTTACAGCTTGCAAAACACTTTGTGAGGAAAACAATGTTCTGTTCATCGCTGATGAAGTGCAAACCGGCATAGCTCGTACGGGAAGATTGATCGCATGCGAGCATGAAGATGTTCGTCCTGATATACTCATTCTAGGGAAAGCTCTCTCCGGAGGTATACTCCCCGTTTCTGCAGTGTTGGCAGATGACGACATCATGCTTTGCATCAAACCGGGTGAGCATGGCTCGACCTTTGGTGGAAATCCACTGGCATGCGCTGTGGCACGAGAAGCACTCGAGATCGTCCGAGATGAAAAATTGGCGGAGAACGCTGATAAGATGGGCGCAATATTCCGAGACAGGATGCGTGCGATCGACTCAGACCTCGTAATAACCGTTCGGGGAAAAGGGTTGCTGAACGCCATTGACATCAAGCCATTCGGAGATGGCAAGACAGCATACGACATCTGTTTGATGCTTCGTGACAAAGGACTACTTGCCAAGCAAACGCATGTTCACACCATCCGCTTTGCTCCTCCACTCGTGATAAACGAAGAGCAAGTGCATGCCTGTTGTGACATCATAGAAGCAACCATTCATGAAGCAGAACAAGTAGCATTGGTTTGATGCACTTTGACGCGTGCCTACCTAATTCCGCACGATCATGAGAAGCGGATCTGCAGGTTTGTCATTTGATCATTTCGAACGGATCATTCGGCCGTTTGAATATTACGAACAACTCAGCCTGGAGGGAAAGCAGCGATTCTACTTTAGATGCGATCGTCTTAGTCGTTATCTGCGTTTCAAGGGTATGCAGGGACTGAAGATCGATCTGGAGAAACGGATCCTAATAGCGGCCAGCATCACACAAGTGACGTTCGGTTTTGCTCAATTCCACATCCCGGCATTTCGTCGTGTTTTGGTATACCCACAGAGTTTCTATCACGCGGGATGGAAAAAATGGATGAAGGGATTTGCCGCAGGAAATGGAGTGATCGCTTTGAGTTGGGAAGATTTCCGTTCCGGATATCGAACACCCGACGATAACTACAATTTGGGCATGCACGAGATCGCGCATGCGCTCCATTTGAACCTGAGTCAAGGACATGACTCAGACTCAGTGTTTCAGCATTTCTTCAACCATTGGGAAGCCAAAAGCCTGCGTGAATTTGAGAACCTGAGTGACGATTCTTCCCATTTCCTGAGGCACTACGGTGGCACTAATATGCATGAATTCTTTGCGGTTTGTGTAGAACATTTCTTCGAGTCACCGGAGCCATTTCAGAAAGCACTTCCTGATCTCTATGCGGGGACCTGTCTGCTCATGAATCAGGACCCCTTGGCTCATGACAACGATTATCGGTTAAACGAGGAGCTCTTACCGGGAAAAGAAGAGAAGGAAGAAAAGGACGTGAATCTATCACTCGAATATGCCAGGTATCGGGAAAGAAGCTGGCACTGGTCTTTGACCTTGGCGAGCATTGGGATTTTCATCAGTCCGCTCATCCTTTACATGTTCACCTTCGATACACTTGTATATCGGAGAGACATTATTCAGTTCGCTGTATTTGCGTCAGCGTTGGGATTCGTTCAATATCCGTGGTTCAGAAGAAAAGGTTGGATCGATTACGCCTTCTTCTTCCTGATCTATGCAATATTTGGTGTGGGATTGAATCTGGCCACACTTGGTTTCGCAGCAAATTCACTTTTCCCGTTGGAGCATTCAAACAACGAATACAAGATCACAAGAGTAATCGATGAACCCATGACCAAATTCGTATTCTTCGAAGTCAATGACGAGCATTTGAACGACCATATAGAGCACCTTTATTTGGAGAAACATCAGTTCTACCTAGTAAAGGACAACCCGGTACAATCAGTCAATATCGAATTGAAAAAAGGTCTTTTAGGGTATGATGTGATCAAAAGAATCACACCTGTATATTCCGGGAAGAATTCGGATCTCGACGCTCTTCTGAAAGAGCTGAACATCGAGATCCCGGATTCAATTCGTCAAAAGTTCAAGTAATTACTTGAAGTCGACCATGTAAGGCATGATGGCTTGCACACCATCGAGATTCTGTACTTCCTTAAGTCGTTGGTAGATCGTGTAGTTGTCTCCCAATTCTGCTTTCATGGCTTTCTGCACATGAGCTTCCATGCTGAACATCTTCATGATCTCCTCGAAAGGATTCTTTTCTTGAGGATATGCGCGAGTACGATATTCATCCAAGCCGGCTTTGTAGGCTGCGATCTCAAGAGCATCTTCCAATCCTCCCAATTCATCCACCAGACCTCTCTCCTTGGCCATGACACCGGTCCACACACGTCCTTGTCCGATGCTATCAACTTCTTCTATGGTAAGACCTCTTCCTTCAGAAACATGCCCAAGAAAATCATCGTAAACCTTTCCAACGATCTCGTCAAGTATCATACGCTCCCGATCATTGAGGGCTCGGTCTATTCTGCCAAATTCACTCATGTCACCGGTTCCTACGTAGTCGGTACTCAAGCCCAGTTTACCGAACATGCCTTCTGCATTCGGGATCAAGCCGAATACACCAATGGATCCTGTGATGGTGTTTGGTTGAGCGATGATACTATCAGCAAGACAACTGATATAGTATCCTCCTGAAGCGGCAACATCACCCATACTGATGATGAGAGGTTTCTGCTCATTGAGCAGCTCAGCTTCGCGCAAGATGACCTCACTGGCCTGGGCGCTTCCACCTGGTGAATTCACGCGGATGACCACTGCTTTGATATTGTCGTCTTTGCGCAGTTTTCTTAGAGCTGCGGCAAATTTGTCCGATCCGATCTGGTCGTCTTCACCTTTCCCGGAAACAATGGTTCCCTCAGCGTATACGATCCCGATCTTTCCACTCTTGTCATTATCAAGGTCCACTTTAGCACCTTTATCGGTTTTGATGTACGTGCTCAATTTCATGAACTGGATCTTGTCGTCATCCTCCAGTCCGAGCTCATCGCGGATACCCGCGAATACTTCATCACGGAATTTCATACCGTCAGTCAACCCGTAACGAACCGCACCTTCCGCGTCACGAAAGGTGAAATCATTGGCAAGACTCTTCAGAGAGTCGACAGAGATCTCACGGGTATTGGAGATGCCCTCCAACATGACGTCGAAAAGTGAATTCACGTATGCGTCGATCTGTTCGCGATTGGCGTCGCTGAGTTTGTCGAGTACGAAAGGCTCTACGGCTCCCTTGAACTTACCTCGCTTGACCACTTGCATTTCCACTCCGATCTTGCCGAGCATTTCTTTGTAGAACATCACACTTCCCAGCAATCCGTTGAAGATGATGTTCCCTTTTGGATTCAAGTAAACTTTATCCGCAGCAGACGCGAGATAGTATGTCTTATTGTCCATGTTCTCGGCATAAGCGTGGACGAACTTGCCCGACTCACGGAATTCCAGAATGGACTCGCGCAATTCAAAGGTCTTCGCAAACCCAGCCCCAACGAAGCTTAGGTCCAGGAATATCCCACTCACACGTTCGTCGTCCGCTGCGCGTTCGAGTTGCTTAGTGATGTCATACAAGCCAACAGGAACTTCAGAATCTCCTGAAAGTCCTCCCGCTAGTTTGTAAAGCGGATCCTCACTTGTACGATCTGTCAGAGGATAATTCAATTTGAGATGTAGGACTGTCTGCTTTTCAAGCTTCACTTCCTTCTCCTTTGCGAAATCGATATTGTTGACAGAGGCTGCCAACACCAAAAAGATGATTCCGATAAAAATGATCAAGCCAACAACTGTGGCCAGCACGAATTTCAAAAACTGTTTCATAATATTTACTTCTGCCGGTCTAAGGTCTTATTGAATGATGAAGCGTTTGCTCGTGGCGGTTGCTCCGTTATTCAATACGGCAAAGTAGTGTCCTTGGTTCAGGAAGCTAAGGGAGATTTCGGTCAAAGGGCTTGTTATTTCGCTGAAGTAAACTGATCGACCATTCAGATCGAAGATTTCTATAGAACTGCCTTGAGCATCGCGGACAGCCAGTTTGCCCTCGTAATAGTGCATGGATGCATGCACATGGAACTCATCTATTCCGAGGACTGCCTGCAAATTCATGGTTACCGGAACTTGAAAAATCACTCGTTCGTTAGTTGAAGTATTCTCCGATTGAAATTCAAGAGTCATAGTATCTGCTACTTGAATGGTTGCGTTGAAATCAACCGGACGAACCCGAATTTGGATACTTTCACCGGGGAGACAAACACGAGGAGAATCGGTTTCAATCTTGATACTTTCATTTGCGCTGAAATACTTGTCCAACGTGAACTTCCGGTTACCATTGTTGGTCACATAGACTCGATGAACATCAGATATCTGGTTCCATAAGGTGAGTTCCGACAGATCGACTTTTCCGGAGATGTCCAATTGTGGGTTCTCCGGTTCGACAGACGTTGAGCTCAGTGAATGAATTCTTTCGAGGAATTCAGGATGATCGACGAACGGGTTGCGATTGTTCTGAACCGTTTCAATGGCATCATTTCGATCATGCTCGTCATTGTCGGGTTCGTCATTCTCACTCCAGGTCCTCAAAATATTTTCCTGCTGGCCAAGGAAGTTTCCTAAGTTGCCATAACGTAAAGCAAAGTAGAACATGGCTCGTGCGGTGTTCCCTTTGTGCTCCGGACGTACTTCAAACACACCATTTCCCCTTTTACTGCCGCCAACTGACCATGTTGCGGAGGTGACGTTCCCAAAAGGCAAGTTTCCTCTTTGTGAATTGGCGCTGCCGTCCGTCGGGAACAAATGATGTATGTCGGCTCGCTCCGGCTCACGAGAGCTGAACAAACTCTGAGGCCAGGTGTGTTCACAATTGAATCCGGCAGAATTCGCGCCACTCCGTGTTGTGAAATTGGCGGTTTTGCCCGTATAAACACATGTTACTGTACCGCCTTCATTATCTATGCTTGCGTACATGCGATCTCGTGCACCGGTATAACCTAGATTCTTATAGTTTGTTGAAACGATCGATCTCAACTCATCTTTGAGATCTTCTTCATAGAGATCAAATGTGGTACTATAGTATTCTTCTGAGTATCTACCTGATCCGAGAAGGTCCACCCTCACATCGCCCAATCGAGAATTTGTCTTCATGATCAATTCCGCATTGTACTTGATGTTCTGTTCAGGTTCGAATACCACATCTGCGTATCCCTTCTGTCCAGCGGGAATGCTCATGTTCTCAGGACTTACCCAGAAGCCCGGGAATATGATGGATAGATCTACATCCACGGTCACATTCTCTTTGTTGTCAACGGTTATCGACAGCTTTTTGAAAGACCCGGTGGTCACATCACCGAACTGCAACTGTGATTTGTTCACCTCGACCTGGGCAAACAATTTCATGGAGAACAACAAAAGCGTTGGGAGAAATATTCGATGCATGTGCTGCAAAGTTCGAAAAAAATGAGTCTTACGGGTCAGAAAACAAGCTTAATTCTGGTCAGCATACTGACATGTTTCATCGGGTCACTTGGGCACAATGACGTAACTTCGCAGCTTCATTTAGAAATATACCTGAAAGCACGATCATTTGACCATGAGTTCTCAAGATGCACCACTCCTAGCAATTTCTCCTGTTGACGGAAGATATCAATCCAAGACCAAAGACCTTGCTCCCTATTTGTCGGAATTCGGACTGATTCGCTACAGGGTTTTCATGGAGATCGAATATCTCATCGAGCTGTCGGGCTCCGGGATCAACAGTCTGAGGAGTTTACTTGACGAGGGTAAGCGAACAGAACTACGCGAGATCTACGAGAATTTCTCAACAGACGATGCACGGAAGATCAAGGAGACCGAGAAAGTAACTAACCACGATGTCAAGGCAGTTGAATACTTCGTGAAAGATGCACTCCGGGCCTTGAACATGGAAGACATCCTGGAATTTGTGCATTTCGGTCTGACCTCACAAGACATCAATAATACGGCTATTCCTTTGTCGTTAAAGGACGCTACAGATTCAGTGGTGTTACCTGCGATGAAAGGGATGGTGGAGAAATTGGGACAATTATCCGACGATTGGGCAGAGATCCCGATGTTGGCCAGAACGCATGGGCAGGCTGCTTCTCCTACCCGCTTAGGAAAGGAGATCAACGTATTTGTATCCCGCTTGAATGAGCAACTGCGTCAATTCGGACTTGTTAACTGGCCGGCTAAATTTGGCGGAGCCACAGGGAACTTCAACGCACATACAGTAGCCTTTGAAGAGATCGACTGGTACGACTTCAGCAATGCCTTTATCGAGCGACTGGGCATGCAACGTTCACACCCAACAACGCAGATCGAACATTACGACAATCTCGCTGCGAAATTTGACGCTTTGCGCAGGTTCAATGTGATATGTATCGATATGTGTCGCGACATATGGACCTACGTGAGTATGGATTACTTCAAGCAGAAGATCAAAGCGAATGAGGTTGGATCATCGGCCATGCCGCACAAGGTGAACCCTATCGACTTCGAGAATGCAGAAGGGAATCTTGGAATTGCCAATGCCCTTCTTGATCATCTGGCCCAAAAGCTACCGATCAGTCGCCTGCAGCGTGACCTTACCGACAGTACCGTTCTGCGAAACGTTGGTGTTCCTCTGGGACACATGATGATAGCCCTGGCTTCCATGATGAAGGGACTCGACAAATTGGTTCTCAACGAAGAGAAGATCGCCGCCGATCTGGAGAATAATTGGGCAGTCGTTGCCGAAGCCATCCAAACCATCTTGCGAAGGGAGAACTACCCGAATCCCTACGAGACCTTGAAAGCTCTGACAAGAACGCATCAAAAAATGTCGGAGACCGTAATAGCAGAATTCATCGACACACTCGATGTGAGCAACGAGATCAAGGCTGAACTCAAAGCGATCAGACCGGAAAACTATACCGGTATCTGAGCTGTTTCCTCATCATGTCCGAAGAGCAAAACAAGGCTGCTACCGTTGTATTTGGTGCTAGTCCAAATCCGGCCCGCTATTCGCATCGAGCAGTAGAGATGCTGGTTGAATACGGATATGAAGTACTACCCTTGGGCTTTCGCAAAGGAATCATAGAGGGAAAAGACATTATTCTAGAGCATGAGAACTTTGAGAAAGTGGATACCGTAACCATGTACATGAATGCTCATCGTCAAGAGCAATTCCTCGATTATATCCTCTCGCTTCGTCCTCGCAGGATCATTTTCAATCCCGGTGCAGAAAATCCCAAGCTTGAATCACTGGCACATGAGCAAGGAATCGAGACCATGAATGCGTGCACACTAGTCCTTTTGCGGATTGGCTCCTATTGAGTTCTGTAACGGATTTATATGCAAATTTGCTCTCGCGCAGACAACCTTAAATTTAAAATGACGAACAGATATCTCTATATTTTCGTGGCCTTTGTCACTATTTTCATGAGTTCATGCTCTCAGCCTGATCTGATGGAACAGATCCTTGAACTAGAAAATCAAAAGGCAAGCATGCAGCCTGAAGCGGCTAAAAAATTGGCTGACCTCTACAGAGACTACGCTGCATTGAACCAGGACAGCACCTCAGAAGAATTCCTTCTTCGCTCTGCTCAGATGGACCTGGAAGGTGAAAGGTATGATGAGGTAATCATTGCTGATTCTCTACTTGCATTGAATTATGATTCCAGTAAATACAAGAAGGACATCGCACTTCTCGCTGCGAAGTCAATGCTTAAATCCGGGAACGAAGGTGCTGCCATCAAGAGATATGAGAACATCGCCAACGAAGAGATCCTCCATAACCGCGACCTGCATCAAATGAAGATAGCGTATTTGGCTTATGTCGAAAAATATCCGGACAACAAGGAGAGCGTGGACTACTCCATTAAAGCTGCCAATTTGCTTTCTACTTCAGGTGGCGCTCGCCAGGCAATAGAATTGTATTTGAAAGTCGTTGCGGACCATCCTACTTCTGATTATGCACCATTTGCATTGACCAAAGTGTCGGAAGTGTACGAAACGCAACTAGGTGATCTGGAACAGGCTAGGAAGTACCTTGAACAGCTGATTACCGAATATCCGGAAAGCAATTTTGCGCGAGATGCGCAAGTGATACTCGACAAAGAGCTTCTCGGTTTGAGTGATGAAGAGAAGTTCCGCCGGATCGTAGGAATGGATTCCTAAGCAGCCGGAGTATTCTCGAGAACCTCAAGCAGGAATCCCCAGAATTTCTGAACAGAAGCGATCTCTACTTTCTCATCCGGAGAGTGAGGGTTCTTTATGGTTGGCCCGAAGCTGATCATGTCCAGACCGGGATAACGCTCACCGATGATCCCACATTCTAATCCCGCATGGATCGCTGTCACGTGAGGTGCTTCACCGAAACGCTCGTTATATACTCGCTCCAGCACATCCTTGATCTCAGAAGTCGGGTTTGGCTCCCATCCCGGATATGCACCGGTATGCTCCACCTCGCAACCCATATGTCGGAATGGAGCGCCTACAGTGTATGCTACATCCATCTTAGCCGACTCCACAGAGCTGCGTTGAAGACTTTGGGTAACGAATTGACCGTCCTTAACAACAACTCTTGCTAAGGAGGTGGATGTTTCCACCAGTCCTTCTATCGCTCTGCTCATCGCAAATACTCCGTTGTAAACTGCTTGTAATGCTGTCGTGATCGCCAAAGTAACCGCGGCACTCATGCAATTTCCCGGAACCTCTACTTCCTCAATAGTAACGTTGAGGTCAGGGTCCTGAAAACGCAACTCCGTTTTGATCTCTTCCGCTCGTGCTTTTACGTCATTGACGTATCCGGCGGAGTTGACTACGACAGTGGCAAAGGACTCGCGTGGAATAGCATTGCGTAAGCTTCCTCCATCGATCTCAACAATTCGCAGATCGTAATCACCGCACTGATGCATGAAGCGATTCATGACTTTGTTGGCATTCCCTCTTTCGAGGTTGATGTCCACACCACTGTGGCCTCCTTTGAGTCCATTAACGGTGATCCGATATGCTTTGAAGCCTGACGGTACAGCTTCTGAACTGTAGCTGTAGGTTGTATTGGTGTCGATACCACCCGCACAACCTATTGAGAATTCATCGTCGTCCTCCGTGTCCAGATTCAGCAATATCGCTCCGTCCAGTCTGCCCTGTTCCAATTCAAAGGCACCGGTCATTCCGGTTTCTTCATCTATGGTGAACAGGCCTTCTATCGGCGGATGTGCAATGTCGTTAGAACTCAGCAACGCCATGATAGACGCAACACCGATCCCATTGTCGGCTCCCAGGGTGGTACCTTCTGCAGTTACCCAGCCATTGTCGATATACGAGCGAATCCCTTCAGTGTCGAAATCGAAGTTGGTATCGCTATTCTTCTGATGAACCATGTCGATGTGACTCTGGAGGACCACTGTCTTTCTACCTTCCATGCCCGTACTTGCCGGTTTCTTGATGATCACATTGCCTGCTGCATCTACGTAGGTATCCAATCCCAGACCCTCTCCGAAGTCTTTCATGAATTTAGTGACACGTTCTTCTTTTTTCGATGGTCTCGGAACTGCATTGAGATCCTCGAAATGATTCCAAAGTACCGTTGGCTCTAGTTGTCTGACTTCCTGACTCATGGTCTGCTTAATTTTTGCGGGAAATTAGAAAGACTTGGGCGAAAGGCAAAAGGAAGTGCGACGGACCGTCAATTCTTCTCTACGGATGAGACATGCGCCTCATAATGGTCGCGAAATATAGCGATCAGCTCGTCTCGCTCATCACTCAGCGATCGAATGATGCCTTTACCTCGCGGGCCCTTTCTCCATACGTAACGATCAGAGATCAAACGCCCTATTCGAACGTAGTATCTAAAGGAGATCACGCCCAACAATGGCATGGTCACCAGAAAGATGAGAGCTATCGACCAGGAAGCCGTTAGGATATACACCAGATACGAGTAACCGAACCAGAACATCCCGAATATCAAAACACCCAGTGCAAGCAATACGGATCCTCGAAAATCATCTCTCTTGACGATCGCATTGGCCAGGGATTCTGTGATCTTGTATTGAATGATGTGTTGAACTGTTCCAATGGCGAACAATGGAAACGTCAGGATGAAATACAAAGCGATCTGAAGCTTTCCCGGGCGACGTTCCTTATATTTTCCAAGTGGCTGGTAAAAGCGTTTCTCTAATCTCAAGCGCTTCACCAGATTGTGAAAGCGATCGACACGCTTTTCAATCTCAACCAACTCCGTCTCGCCGTGATTCTTACTCACGTAGTCGATCGTGTCTAAAATTTGCTGTCTGGTGAGAAACCATCCGGCCTCTCCTTCCCCTTCCAATTTAGCAATCTCCTGAAAAGTCCGCATCTCGGCTCTGATAAGTCTTTCTGCTCTGAAGGCGAGTTGCTGCCATCTTTTGTCCTCAACAATGACGATACGCTTGGAGAGTTCATCACTGATGCGTTGGGTGAGCTTTCGAACTGCCTCTTCAGGATCTTGAGTGTAAAGTTCTTTATAGTCCGCACATCGTATCGGCTCCCCAAAGTTGACGAAGAGCTTTCCCTGGACACTGTGTGAATTCGTATAGTTGATCCCAGCCGGCAGAAGGTGAATGTCGAGAGAAAAGTCGTTTCTCGCCTCCGCACCGAGGGCAATGCGCGCGGATCCTGTCTTGAGCGGCATGAGCTGTGGCTCCATCTGACTCACTCCCTCCGGAAATATCATAAGGCAACCCTTCTCCTCCATCATCTCAAAACACTTCTGAAATATGAATTCATTTTGATCCACCAGATCAGGTGTGTGCTCTCTGCGATAAATGGGGATCATGTGCAGCACCCTGAACAGTCGCGACATGAGCTTGTTCTGGAACGACTCGCCTCTTGCCAAAAAGAAAACTGGTCTGGTCACATGAACTGCCACAACGATAGGATCCATGAAGGCGCTCGTATGGTTGGGAAGGACGATGAGCGCTTTGTCCTTGGGGATGCCTTCGGCTCGACTCACAGTCACCTCTCTGAAATACTGACGTATTGCAAATCGGAAAACGATCTTGAGAAACCTGTAGAGCATACGGCAAGATAATGAATACCCCCAAACGAGCAGACATTTTGCCCCTCAACATGCCAAATTGAGAGAGACTATTCTTAGCCTTAGTCACTAGTTAATATTGACTTAAAGCACCTCTTAGTTCTTCGCAACCGGGACATACAGCCTTTCATGCAGTATTTCCTTTCGAGTATCCTCACGCGGTTTCAACCGGTAAACCCAGTATACACGTGGTATGCAGAACCATTCATGCCGAAATGTGGATGAGATGTGGATGACCGCTAAAAGTGAACACAACTTAAAGTGGATTTAACGATGGCTTAACATACCGAAATCTACTTTGCACCAACATTTAAGGAAAACAAAAATCAAAATGAAAAAAGTCAAATTGCTAGCTCTCGCAGCGGCAGCCCTAGTTTTCGCATCATCCTGTAACGATGACGAAGGTACAACCACTCCTCCGAACAACAACGGTGGTGATGATGAAATGGTTGTAACTGCAAACATCTCTGAAAACACTACTTGGTCTTCTGACAAAGTATACGTGTTGGGAGGTCGTATCACTGTTCTCGATGGAGTTACTCTTACTATCGAGCCAGGAACTGTAATTAAAGGTCAAGCAGGTACAGGAGCAAACGCAACTGCTCTTCTCGTAGCTCGTGGTGGTAAGCTGATGGCAGAAGGAACTGCTGATGCGCCGATCATTTTCACATCTGTTGCAGATGAGATCATGCCTAGCGATGTTGCTGCAGGAAACTTTGCAAGCCCTAACCTCGATCCCAACATCAACGGACTTTGGGGTGGAATCATCGTACTTGGTAAAGCTCCTATCTCAGCTTCCAATGATAATGGTGATGTGAGCGAAGTACAGATCGAAGGTATCCCTACTTCGGATGCGAACGGATTGTACGGAGGAAGCGTTGCAGATGACAATTCAGGTGTATTAAAATATATCTCTATCCGTCACGGTGGTACCAACATCGGATCTGGAAACGAGATCAATGGTCTTACAATGGGTGGTGTTGGAAGCGGAACTACTGTGGAGAATATCGAAGTAGTTGCTAACCAGGATGACGGAATCGAGTGGTTCGGTGGTACAGTTAACGTGAAGAACGTTGTTGTATGGAACTGCGGTGACGACGGAATCGATACTGACCAGGCTTGGGCCGGAACACTAGACAACTTCGTAGTTGCAACTGTATCAGGTCACTCATTCGAACTCGACGGACCGGAAGGTTCTATGAATGCAGGTCACAAGATCATGAACGGATCAGTTATCTGTTCAGATGCCGACGTAACAAGCCAGGATCTGATCAACACAGATGATAACTCAATCGTTGACCTTGAAAAGATCTACTTCACAGCGGTAAAATCCGGTCAGCAGATCAATCGTGTTTCTGCAGCTGGTGTAACGTTCACTGACATCAAGATCAATGTTGATGCAGCTGACCTCGCTAGCCATGTGAACGGAGATGTTCCAGCAGGAGTATCAACCGGAACTACAGGATATGCCGATATCAGCGGTCTTGGATGGACTTGGGCTTCAAAAGCCGGTGGACTTTCAGGATTGTAAGAAGAAATAAACTAAACCACGGTCAAGTGGAGAGTTGAGTTACGTACCTCGACTCTCCACTATCGTGTTTTAAGAACGTACAAGATTTAACTAAGTGAAAATGAAAAAATTAGTAGTACTTTTTGGTCTGCTAACCGTTTCTCTGCTTACGATAGCACAGAACGGTACTATCCGAGGTATCGTCATTGACAACGAGACCGGAGAGCGGATCATGGGAGCAAGTATCATGTTCCCTAACAACCCGGGAGTCGGATCCATCTCCGACCTGGACGGTGAGTTCACCGTGTCTATTGCACCCGGGAAACACACAGTTCTTATCTCATTCATTGGACTGGGTGATTACACGGTCAACGATGTCGCGGTTACTGCGGGAGAAACTACTTTCCTCGGAGAACTTCGAATGAAAGAGGCATCAGATCAACTAGTGGAAGTTGTGGTTCAGGCGACCGTTAAACGCAAGACCGAAACTGCACTTCTTACCTTAAAAAGAAAATCAGCAGTCGTTCTTGACGGCATCAGCTCCTCGCTCATCAAAGAGATCGGCGACAATGATGCTGTTGAAGCCGCTAAACGTATCACCGGAGTTACAGTGGAAGGTGGAAAATACGTTTACGTGCGCGGTTTGGGCGACAGCTACTCTAAAACAACTTTGAACAACATGGAGATACCGGGTCTCGATCCGGACAGGAACTCCATCCAGATGGATATCTTCCCAACTAGTCTGGTCGACAACATGATGGTGAGTAAAACGTTTTCCGCGCACCTTCCTGCCGACTTCAGTGGTGGATTGATGAACCTCGAACTGAAATCTTTTCCGGAAGAAAAGATCTTTGAAGTTTCCGTCAGTGCAGGTTACAACCCCTCCATGCACTTAAATTCAGATTACCTGACTTATAAGGGAGGAAAGTCTGACTTCCTTGGATTTGATGACGGAACACGAGCTCTGCCAAATGGCGCCGACCAATCAGAGATCCCAACCCCTATTAGCGGACACAGTAAGGAAGAAGTTGGAGATTTCATTAAAGGATTCAACTCTACCCTTGGTGCTCAAAAGAAGACCAGTCCAATGGATATGGGCTTCAACCTTACGTTTGGTAATCAAAAAATGCTACAAAATGAAAAGAACTCGAAGCTGGGTTACATCTTCTCTTTGGCCTATAAAAATGAGACCAGGTACTACGACGACGTAGTATACGGTGAATACCAGAAGTACATTGACCCTGAACAGTACGAATTGCGTTATGCAACCGTACAGAACGGTCAAGTTGGTCAAAACAACGTTCTACTTGGCGGACTTGCCGGAGTTGCGATTAAGAATCTGAACTCCAAGCATCGCGTCATGCTTCTTCACCTCCAGAGTGGAGAGAAAAAAGCGGGTCAGTTCTTCATCGACAATGATGGACAAGCAGTAGGTCAGTCTGGTTACCTTGGGCTTTCCCATAACCTCGAGTACAATCAGCGCTCACTGACCAACTTGCTTCTCAATGGTACTTATCGCCTGAAATACGGAGCTGTAGAGATCGATTGGAGAATTGCTCCAACCTACTCTACCGGTTCTTATCCGGACATCCGCAAAACGGCGTTCACGTTCGAAAGCACAGATACATTCTTCAGTGCAGGTGCTGCGGGTAACCCTACAAGGATCTGGAGAAGTCTTTCTGAATTCAATATCCCGGTAGCATTTGATATCACAGAAGATCTCAAATTCATGGGACGCGATTTTCAGTTCAAGACCGGTATCAGCAACATCTACAAAATGCGCGATTACAACATCCGCTCATTTGATGTTCAATTCTTCGGCAAGCAGCCTGATTGGGTAGAACAAGATCCTGATGCAGTGCTTACGGATGATCTCACTTACCCGAATGGAAATATCTACTTCCAAAGCGGAAACGGAGACCCTAACCCGAATGAGTATCAATCGCGTTCGAACAATACCGGAGCATATGTATCCGGGGAAATGAATCTTACTTCCAAATTGAAAGTAGTTGCGGGACTGCGCGGAGAGAACTTCATCCAATGGCACACAGGTCGCGATCAGGCTTATGCGAATGGAAACATTGCTGAAGGCAAGAACCTCGACAACGAAGTGGTTCTCGAGTCGTTCAACCTGTTCCCTTCCATGAATGCGATCTATGCATTGACCAAGATGCAAAATGCTCGCTTCAGCTACTCCAGAACGATCGCCCGTCCTTCGTTCAAGCAATTGAGCTTTGCTCAGATCCTGGATCCGATCTCGAACCGTATCTTCAATGGTAGTTTGTTCCAGTATTCTGATTGGGGCGGAGAACTTCAGGTAACCAACATCGATAACATCGACCTACGTTGGGAATCTTTCACGCGCGATGGAGAAATGATCTCCTTCAGCGCATTCTACAAGTACTTTACCAACCCTATTGAATTGGTGCGTATCCCTGAGCAACAAACAAGCACGGAGTACCAACCAAGAAACGTGGGTAACGGAACATTGTACGGAATCGAATTTGAATTCAGAAAGAACCTTGAATTCATCTCTAAGAAATTGTCCAAGTTCAGTGTGAACGGAAATGTGACTCTGGTCAAATCATATATCGACATGACCGACCTCGAATTCAATTCACGTCAGAACTTCGAGCGCATGGGACAGACCATTCAGAACAGAAGAGCAATGGCAGGTCAATCGCCATACTCTATCAATGGTGGTATCATGTACAAAGACAAAGAAAAGCACATGAGTGGTGGAATCTTCTACAACGTAAAAGGTCCTACACTCCAGATCGTTGGTGTTGGGTTGTTCCCGGACATCTACACGATCCCATTCCACAGTTTGAACGCAAGCTTCAGCAAGCAGTTTGGCAAAGACCACAAGAATGGTTTGAGCCTGAAGGCTTCCAATCTCCTGATGGACAAATTGGAATCCATGTATCGCTCATACAAAGCCGCAGATCAGCCTTTCAACAGCTGGTCTCCGGGAATGTCATTCAGCGTTGGACTGTCGCATAAGATCTAGGAATTTTTCACTTAGTATTCCTTGTACGTAGGCCCTCTGTCTTTTGATGGAGGGCTTTTTTTGGGCTTTTGGCTGTTAGCTGTTGGCTACTACCTAGTGGCTTTTGCAAATTGACTGATTCAGATAAATCCAGTGATGGCTGTGCAGTCAAAGTGCGAATGGTAAAAATTCTACCTGGAATGTAGAAAATTAGAGCCCTACTTGGCGGCGTCCCAGATCTCGTCCATTTCTTCGAGTGTCATTTCACGCAGGTCTTTGCCAATTGATTTGGCATGTGCTTCAATGGCTTCAAAGCGCTTCTTGAACTTGGCATTGGTGCTTTCAAGTGCATCATCGGGATTTATGTCCTTCCATCTGGCGTAGTTCACCAACGCAAAGAGTATGTCGCCGAATTCATCGGTCTGCTGCTCCTTTTCGGCCTCTTTGAATTCCCGTATCTCCTCTTCTACTTTGTCCCATACAAAGCGCTCTTCCGGCCAATCAAAACCTACTTGAGCCGCTTTTTCCTGCATTCGCATGGCTTTGACCAAACTCGGCATGGAATTCGGCACTCCGGACAATACAGACTTCTTGCCTTTACTCTCCTTCTGCTTGATCTGTTCCCAGTTTTCTTTAACCTGAGATGAATCAGTGACATTCACATCTCCATACACGTGTGGATGTCGACGTATGAGCTTTTCGCAAATGCTATTTAGCACTTCGGTGATATCGAAATCACCCGTTTCGGAAGCGATCTTGCTGTAAAAAACGATGTGAAGAGCAATGTCACCCAGTTCTTTTTTGACCTCCTGAAGATCACCGCTGAGAATCGCGTCAGATAGCTCGTAGGTCTCTTCAATGGTAAGGTGCCGGATGGATTCGATGGTCTGTTCGCGATCCCAGGGACATTTCTCCCTTAGATCGTCCATAATGTTAAGTAACCGTTCGAATGCCTGTAATCTCGGATCTGATCGTTCTTCCATTGCCGTTCTATGTACCTGCAAAGGAAAGTCCGATCACTCAATACTCCAACTACCTATAAGGTATTCCTCGACTTCATTCGATCGAGAAATTCGTGTTTGTAATTCTTACCGATCGGAAGCTTCACGCCATTCACCTCAACCTCGCTGCTTGAAAAGGCCGAAACATGCTTCAATCCTACAATGAAAGAGCGGTGAATGCGGCAGAACAACTCCGGTGGAAGCTTATTCTCCATCTTTTTCATCGTCTGCAAAGTGACAATGCGTTTCTCCGGTATATAGATCTTCACGTAGTCAGCGAAAGCTTCGATGTAATACACTTCCTTGTATCCGATCTTGACCAGCTTTTGATTGGCTTTGACAAAAATGTGTTCATCCTCGATCTCCGTTTGTTCCACTTCCCCTTCGTGCTTCAGGCTGAAATACTCCCGAGCCTTACTCACGGCCTTCAGGAAGCGATCCTCCGATATTGGTTTGAGCAAGTAGTCGATAGCGTCCAGTTCAAATCCCTCGACCGCATAATCACTATAAGCTGTGGTAAATACTACCAGCGGTGGATTCTCCAATGATCTCAGGAAATCGATCCCAGAGATCTCGGGCATATGAATGTCCAGAAACATCAGGTCGATGTCTTTCGATTTAAGGACTTCAGATGCTTCCAGCGCATTTTTACAAGTAGCTGCCAACTCCAGGTCAGGAACATTTTCAAGGTGACTCTTGATCACTTCAATTGCCAATGGCTCGTCGTCAACGATCATGCATTTCATAGGGTATTTCTTTAAGGTTATTATCAGGATTGGGTTCTGTATTCAAATTCACGTGCACGCAATACGTTTCGCGTTTATCCGTGATCAATATTCTGTGTCGGTCGGGATACAGCAAATTCAAGCGTTTTCTGACGTTTTGCAGTCCAATGCCGCCTTGGTTTCCATTCAAACGTTCTTCCTTCTCGTCCACCTTGGAATTGCAGATCGAAAATCGGACTTCATTCTCCAATACTTCCAGCTGGATATTGACATAGCCGCCTTCTGCATTCTTACTGATGCCGTGCTTGAAGCTATTTTCAATGAACGTGAGGAATAACATCGGAGCGATCTTTACACCAAATGTATTCCCGGTCACATCGAACGTGATATCAAGACGGTCACCGTTTCTCAGTTTCTCCAGATCAAGATAACTCTGTATGTAATTGATCTCCTTGTCGAGTTCTACCCAACGGGTACCACCTTCGTACAATACATATCGCAGTATGTCCGAGAGCTTGAGAACCAGATTAGGAGCCTCATCGGATTTACGCAATGTGAGTGCATATAAGCTGTTCAGCGAGTTGAAAAGGAAATGAGGATTGATCTGACTCTTCAAGTATTTCAGTTCAGTTTCCATGTTCAGACGCTCCAGATCCTTTGTCTGTCGTTCGCGTTCATACCATTGCTTTACCAATTTCAATGACGTCGTGATCCCGAGTGTATAGGCCACGCTCACTGCATTGGCAAAAAGGAATCCGGTATCCAATAGATTGTCCTTTACAGCCGGACTGATCGTGTTTGCTGTGTAAAATGCTACGGACAAAAGAAGGATGCTCAGTCCTATTGACAGCATCACACTCACTATATAGATCAGGTACTGCTTATTTCGCAGTAGTCTTGGTATCAGAAAATAAATGTTAAAATACGATACGGTCCCGTGGATCAGGATCGTAATACTTGCATTGATGACTGCATTGGCAATGGAAGCATCGCCATAAATGAGTATCCAGAAAACAAAATAGGCTGCCCAGAATACAAGATGGTGTAGTTTGTACTCAGAAGCTCTTTGATATAAAGAGGAGTTTACGAGATCAAATGACTCTTTACGCTTCAGGGCCCGGTTTGAAATACTTGAGCAATGAATAACTCCAATGGACAACCTGCCAGCCTGTCTCCATCACCTGACTGGTTTTGACTTCCTCAGTCTTTACTTCTGACTTATCGTCACTAATGAAGGAACGAGCAATGAGGAACAAAACCAGATTCGCCAGCAAAAGAGCAGCTACGATCTGCACTGCGGTTGATTTGCGGAGTTTCTTGTAATTCGCTTTCATAGGTAGTTAACTCGGTTCGTTCCAAAATCATTCCGGAATTCGAACACTTTACCCTTCTAGTACGAAGTTAATCTAAAAAAGTTTCTAACTATTTTCACTAGATGAACGGACTTTATATTCCGACTAATTTGACAACGGTGTGAATTGGTCAAATTTGGGTGAGCACAACGAAGACCAGATCGTTCTACAGAGACGAAGCAAAGATAACTGAGGTGCTTTGTTTCATTGCTGCGCTCCTTGGTTAATGTACCTTTGTAATGTTCTAAACGCGATTTGATCGCAAATGTGAAGAATCAGGAACTATGACGAGTTTCATTTTGATATTGGTTGTATTCGGAATTGCCATCCTAGGCATCGGTATTCGCCTTGTACTGGTAAAAGATGGTGAGGTCCGCGGCGGTTGTGCCGGCAAGAATCCAATGCTTCAGGAAGAAGGTGTTGCTTGTAACTTTTGTGGCGCTATGCCCGATGAGCAATGCAAAAGCGATGAGGTTAAAAAGCCCGTTGACCTTCCTGAGATCAAAGTATCGTGATCACTCTCTATCAATAGCCCAGTCGGCTTACAACAGAACTTCCCGAAGAATCCCGAACGATCACAGCTTTCAACAAAGAGTCAGACGAGACCCATGAAAGCAATGGTTCACTACCTGCTGTCATTGCAGCAGTGGCGTACGCATCTGCGATCGCACATGATGGATGCTTGATCGATACACTGAGCAGGTCCGACATGGCAGGCCTTCCTGTCCTTGGGTCTATGGTATGACCTATGACCCGACCGGTAGAATCCTTGTAGTAATTGCGGTAGTTCCCTGAGGTGGCAACGCTTCCTCCGGAGACATGCACTGTATCGATCAGAGAATTCGCTTCACTCCCTATGGACGGTTCATTGATCCCAATGACCCAGTCCCCTCCTTGAGCATTATGTCCAAGAGCAAAGACCTCACCTCCTATCTCAACCATGAAATCAGAATACCCGGAAACCATTAGGAACATGGAGACAACATCGACTGCATATCCCTTGGCAATAGCGTTGAAATTCAACGTGAAGCCGGGAAGCGGGTTCGTGAATTCGCGGCGCTCAAAGTAAAACTTGGCCAGTCCAACAAAGTTCATGATGCTATCAAGTTCCTCAATGGACGGAATCCGACGTTCTGATTCGGCAAAGCCCCAAAGGTTGAAAAGTGGAGCTCCACTTGGATCAAATGCACCATTAGTTCGCAAGTATACACCTTGACTCATCCCATAAACCTTCGCAAAATGCGACTCACATAATTTGTACATGTCCTCACCTTTGGATGATCTCCATGCATCAAGGACACCGTTATTCATATAAGAGATGAAAGACGCTGTATCGTATGTGCTGAACACAGTATTCAGCAGATCAAGAATGGAATCTACTCCATGGCTCGGAATTTCTGCATCCCCGAGAGTTGTGATGTGAAACGTAGTTCCCATCGTCTTCCCTTGGTATTGCTGTTCAGCAGGAACCTTGGATCTATTACCTGTTGTACAAGCCGATAGAGCTATTAAGCCACCTAGGACCAATAACGACAAAAGGCGGTTAACACCGCCTTTGCCTATCTGATATCTCAGTTTTTGGTCTTTCATTAGCCTCCGAAATCGTCAAAGCTTACGTTTTCCGGTGGTACTCCCCAGTCGTCGCACATCTTGAGCACGGCCTGGTTCATTAGCGGAGGTCCACAGAAGTAGAACTCAATATCCTCAGGGGCGTCATGCTTCGCGAGGTATTGGTCTATCACAGCCTGGTGAACGAATCCTGTGAATCCATCTCCTTCTGTATCGTTCACATCTGTTTTCTCTGTCCAGTTGTCTTCCGGCAGTGGCTCGGAAAGCACAACAAAGAATTTGAAATTTGGGAACTCCTCTTCGATCTTACGGAAATGATCCAGATAGAACAGCTCACGCTTTGAACGTCCACCATACCAGTAGGTCACTTTACGGTTCGTCCTCAAAGTGTGGAACAAATGGAACAAGTGTGAACGCATAGGTGCCATTCCGGCACCACCACCGATATACACCATTTCAGCATCCGTTTCCTTGATGAAGAATTCACCGTAAGGGCCCGAGATCGTTACTTTATCGCCTGGTTTACAACCGAATACGTATGATGAGCAAATTCCTGGATTCACGTCCATCCATCTGTTGTTCTTACGATCCCAAGGTGGAGTCGCAATACGGATGTTCAACATAATGATATTTCCTTCTGCTGGGTGGTTGGCCATGGAATACGCACGGAAGATGAGCTCGTCATTCTTCATTTTGAGATCCCACAGACCATATTTATCCCATTCCGGTTTGAAATCCATAGGATCGCGCTTCAGATCAGGATGTGAAGTGATATCGATGTTCTTGAAGTCCACTTCAATAGGTGGAACGTCGATCTGGATATATCCTCCAGCTTCGAAATCAAGGTTCTCACCTTCAGGAAGCCGAACAACGAATTCTTTGATGAAAGATGCCACGTTGTAATTAGAAACTACCTCGCACTCCCACTTCTTGATACCGAATACCTCTTCAGGTACGGCGATCTTCATATCCTCCTTCACTTTGACCTGACAAGCAAGTCTCCAGTTCTCTTTTTGCTCTTTGCGCTTGATAAAACCGGTTTCGGTAGGCAAGATATCTCCACCTCCTTCGAATACCTGACACCTACACATGGCACAAGTACCTCCGCCTCCACATGCAGAAGGCAGGAAGATGTCTTCACCTTGCAGTGCATTGAGCAATGTAGAGCCTGCTTCAACTTCGGCTTCTTTCTCGCCGTTGATCAGTACTTTAACATTTCCTTGCTTCACAAGGCGTTTTGCAGCAACCTGCAGCATGAGGACCAAAAGCAGGATAACAAATGTGAAGACCGCGGCTGCCGCGATGATCACTGATGTATTTATTGCCAGTAGTGTCGTCATCAGAATGGTAGTTTAAAGCCCATGAAACTCAGGAAACCGAAGGCCATCAGACCCACAGTGATAAACGTGATCCCCAGACCACGAAGTGGTTTAGGCACATCTGAGTATGCCAATTTTTCGCGAATCGCAGCCAAAGCCACAACTGCGAGGAACCATCCTACTCCGGAACCAAGTCCGTAGACTGTGGCTTCCGATAGGTTGTACTCACGTCCCGGAAGGAAGAGAGCAGCTCCAAGGATGGAGCAGTTCACCGCGATCAGCGGAAGGAAGATCCCAAGTGCGTTGTATAGAGATGGAGAGAACTTCTCAACGGCCATCTCTGTGAGCTGCACGAATGCCGCAATTACAGCGATGAACACGATGAACTTAAGTACCTCCAGATTCACTCCGGCCATGTCGGCAGAGATCCATGTCAATGCGCCTTCTTTCAAGAAGTAATTGTATACGAGCCAGTTCAACGGGATAGTGATCCCAAGTACGAATATGACCGCGAGGCCAAGTCCGACCGCTGTATTGATCTTCTTGGATACCGCCAGGTATGAACACATACCCAGGAAGTAGGCGAAGATCATGTTGTCAACGAAGATCGACTTGACGAATATGTTTAAATAATGTTCCATGATAGTCTCTTATTTATCCTCTTATTCTTCTTCGTAATATCCGTTTCTGGCACGTTGTGCCCAGATCAATAATCCTAGGATCAGACATGCACCTGCCGTGTTCGTCATTACTCCATTTCCAACATAATCAACTCCCATGGCTGCAAATACCTTGAAGTTGAAGATGGATCCTGAACCCAGAAGTTCACGGAAGAATGCCACGATGATCAAAATAGCTGCATATCCGAATGCGTTACCCGCTGCGTCGAGGAATGAAGGCCATGGCTTGTTTCCAAGCGCAAATGCTTCCAAACGACCCATTACGATACAGTTGGTGATGATCAGTCCTACGAATACAGAAAGCTGCTTGGATACGTCGTATGCGTATGCCTGAAGGATCTGGTCAACGATCGCTACCAATGATGCTACCACCGCAAGCTGCACGATGATACGGATCCTGTTCGGGATCGAGTGGCGCAACATGGAGATGATGGTACTCGAAAGAGTCATCACAAAGAACACCGCCATACACATCACGATAGTTGGTTCTAACTTGATCGTAACGGCGAGTGCTGAGCAAATTCCCAATACCTGAACGGTGATCGGGTTGTCTATATCAAGAGGGTTGGTGACGAGTTTTCTGTTCTTCTTCGAGAACAATGGCTCGCTCTTCTTTACCTCTTCTACTACCTCTTCTTGCTGTAAAGCTTCTGTACTCATCAGGATTTCTTTAAGCTGTTAAAATAATCTGAGTAAAGACCGGCATAGTCCTTAACCATTGCATTCACTCCATTTCCGGTGATCGTAGCACCGGTCATACCATTCACCTTGTGTGGGGCATCGCTGTAATCCGCTCCTTCACCCTTCTGCATATTCACTGAAACGAGCTCGCCCGCTTCATTGTTCAATTTCTTGCCCTGGTATCTCTCCTGAAGACCCTGTTCAGTGATTCGAGCACCGAGTCCCGGAGTTTCACCCTTGTGATCAAAGATCACACCTTGTACAGTGTTGAAATCGCTTTGCAAGGCGAGATAACCCCAGATATTGTCCCAAAGTCCGAATCCGTAGATAGGCATCACGTAATACGCGATTCCCTCTCCATCCTCTGAAGCAATGGTGTATACCGGAAGTCTGAGCGTCTGACCTGACTTCACTTCCATGACTTCATCAGAGTTGCGCTGCAGTTTCTTATACTCTTTCGCCACGATCACGTCGTCAGCAGAAAGACCCTCGATCGGTGTACCGTCTGCTCCAACTACGAGATTAGCTACTCGCTTTTCGTAGAGGTCATTGACTTCATCTCGGCTGGTCGCGATCATTTCATTGATCTGGTCTGTTCCCAAAGCTGCAGACAAGATGAACTTCTTGCGTTCGAATTCTCGCTCTGCTCTTTGTTTGTCTTTCAGGCTTTCAGATACAAATGCCAGAGCTGTCCCTAAGATCAGGGTCATGCCAATGGCGAAAGCCATGATGTATGCGTTACTGTTCCTGTTAAACTTTGACACGGCTCAATCTTCTTTTAATGTTGGCTTGAACTACGTAATTATCGATCAATGGTGCGAATACGTTCATCAACAGTATCGCCATCATGATCCCTTCGGGATATGCCGGGTTGAATACCCGGATCAATACAGTTAAGATTCCGATCAACGCTCCGTATATCCATTTCCCGGTTTCGGTTTGTGCCGCGGAGACAGGGTCCGTAGCCATGAATACCGCTCCGAAGGCGAATCCTCCAATGATCAGATGATAGAATGCCGGCATATCGTAATATGCGTTTCCTCCAACCAGATTCAGGATGTATCCCATGAAGAATCCACCGGCAAACGTGCTCAGCATGATCTTCCAGCTTCCAATTCCGGAAAGGATAAGGATACCTGCTCCGATCAAGCACATCAGCACAGAAGTCTCACCAAGCGATCCCGGGATCCATCCCATGAAGCTATCCCATGCACTTGCACTAAGTGTAGATGAGGTGAACTCTGCTGCACCTTCGCTGCTTGATTTATATACTTGAGCC
>VMBT01000522.1_pt1 | contig 24450 bp, 22 predicted proteins | sample 4404301 | NCBI WGS metagenome assembly VMBT01 (sample SAMN12238535, study PRJNA552566) | marine metagenome | isolation source: Coastal seawater | place: USA: coastal Georgia, Sapelo Island | collected 2008-08/2009-08
GGAATGCCCATACCTTTCTTTTGTCCGTCTTTTGAATTTCTCTATCATGAAGATATTTCATAAATCTAGCCTGATAGATTGCCATAATTGGACCAAGTCCCATCGATACTGTTGGAAACTGCCAATAATCAGGCATTAACCATGGATGAGGATAAGACGATAGACCATCTTTTACTGCCTCCTGTCTAAAATTTAACATTTGATCTTCAGTAATCCTACCCTCAAGGAAGCTTCTGGCATATATGCCAGGAGAAATGTGCCCTTGAAAAAAGACTAAATCAGCGCCTTGATCAGCATCAGGCCCTCTGAAGAAATGATTGAAACCGACCTCATAAAGTGCTGCAGAAGATGCAAATGAGGCGATATGACCGCCAAGTTCGTAAGGTAATAAATTCGCCTTAACCACCATACACATTGCGTTCCATCTGACTAGCGCAAGAATCTTATCTTCAATTTCCTCATTGACCTCTGAGGCCACTTCTTTTTCTCTCGGGATGCTATTGAGATATGCAGTATTAACACCAGTTGGGAGGTCCATTCCTTCTTTATCTGCAAGATCAGCTAACTGATTTAAGATGAACTTAGCCCTATCTTCTCCCTCAACCTTAGCAACTGACTTAAAAGCGTCAATCCATTCTTGTGTTTCTATAGGATCAATATCTTTGCTAGACATAGAATTCTCTGGTTTTTAAATTGATTCGATTATAGAGGTTTGATGCTAATTAGACGATACTACTTTGTAGATATCCTTAGAGTTATAAATGTAGCCAAGAGGATAAAGATACTCACAAGAATCTGTATTGACTCGATAAATTCGAATATTTGCATAACAAAAAGAGCAATGAAGACAACTAAAAGAGGAGCAATATATAGGGCAAAAGCTCTTAAAAATAGAGTTTTATTTGAAATCTCTAGCGATATAAGATCGCCCTCTTTAACTCCTGGTCTCAAGGGGTAGGCTATGGTATTAAAGTGATCAAAATATCTCGCCAGAACACCAGTTCCACAAGATTTGTTTGCAGCACATGAACCGCAAGAATTTTTGTTACCGACATTCAGAAACATTTGATTATTTTCTATTTTCACTACTTGAAAGTCAGACTTCATATACATCAATTTGTTAAAATTTTCACTTTCAATCATACATCATCCAATGCAAGCTGTTTCTAAATCAATTTTTAAGGCCTATGATATTCGTGGGATTGTTAATGAAGACTTGACAATTGAAACAGTGGTTTTAATTGGAAAAGCCATTGGTTCTGAATCTATTGACAGGGGTGAACGCGGTATAGTTGTTGGTCGAGATGGAAGGACAAGTGGTCCAGATCTAATGAATGCTCTTGTGGAAGGAATTAAATCTACTGGTTGCCATGTCGTTAAAATTGGAATGATTCCAACACCTGTACTCTACTATGCAACCTATTCAAAAGGTGCCAGTTCAGGAGTAATGATTACTGGCTCACATAACCCCCCCAATTACAATGGCTTCAAGATGATGATTGCTGGAGAGACATTATCTGGTGAAAGAATTCTCAATTTGTATGAAAGAATAAATAATCAAAATTTTCACCAGGGTCAAGGCACCTCAACCACTATTGATATTCAAGAAGATTATCTAAATCGAGTTACATCTGATATTTCGATTAAACGTCCTCTAAAAATCGTTGTTGATTGTGGAAATGGAGTAGCTGGTCATCTAGCCCCAAAATTATTTGAAGCACTTGGTTGCGAGGTCGTTAAATTATTTTGTCATATCGATGGCAATTTCCCTAATCATCATCCAGACCCCTCAAAACTAGAAAATCTGAATGACTTAATTGCAGAAATTAAAGCTGAAAAAGCTGATCTTGGTTTGGCCTTTGATGGAGATGGAGATCGTTTAGGTGTGATTGATGAAAAAGGAAATGTGATTTGGGCTGATAGACAAATGATTTTATTTTCAAGAGACGTTATTCATCGCAATCCTGGAGCAAAAATTGTCTTTGATGTGAAATGCTCTTCTTTGTTATCAAAAGATATTTCTAATCAAGGAGGTAGGCCCATCTTATCAAGAACTGGCCACAGCTTTATCAAGGCCAAAATTAAAGAGGAAAGTGCCCTTCTTGGTGGCGAGATGAGTGGCCATATTTTTTTCAAAGAAAGATGGTATGGCTTTGATGATGCACTATATGCTGGTGCTAGACTTCTTGAGATTCTATCTTCAAGAAATGAAAGTTGTTCTGAAATTTTTAGTGAACTCCCTGATAGTTTTAACACTCCAGAAATAAACATTCACTTTGACAAACAAGGTGACCAGTTTGACGCAATGGAGAAACTCAAGAAGACGGCAAATTTTAATGAAGGAGTGCTTACCACAATTGATGGTATAAGACTTGATTATGAGGATTGTTGGGGGCTCGTTAGACCGTCTAATACGACTCCATGCCTAGTGCTGAGATTTGAAGCAGAAACAGAAGTTTCTCTTAAAAGAATTAGGGAAGAATTTAGGGAGTGGCTAGAGAGGACCGGTATAGATTCTAAAGCGATTTAAATTACCAAGGAAGCTACACCCAAAAATGCCACAAAACCAATAACATCTGTAATCGTTGTTAGTATCACCCCTCCGGCTAATGCTGGGTCGATATTTAATTTTGTGAGCAATGAGGGAAGCACAGCTCCTGAAAGTGCTGCAAAAATTAAATTAACTACAACGGCAAAGCCAATAATCCAGGCTATTTGCTGATTCTCAAACCAGAGAAAGGTTAAAAAACCTATCACAATTGCCCATAAACATCCATTAAAAAGGCCCACAGCCATTTCCTTTGATGTCAGAGTTTTAAGATTACTATTGGTCACCTTACCGGTAGCAATTCCCCTTGTGGCAAGAATCAAGGTTTGTGTACCAGCAATGCCTCCCATAGAGGCAACTATCGGCATTAATATAGCCAAAGCAATTGTGTTTTGAAGAGTTGTTTCAAAAAGACCGATGAAAAATACTGCGATAAAAGCAGTTATCAGATTAACACCTAACCATATGCTTCTTCTTTTTGTCGATTGAAAGACAGGTGCAAAAACATCTTCATCCTGGTCAAGACCGGCCATTGATAAAACTGACTGCTCAGCATCTTCCCTGATGACATCAACCACATCATCAATCGTAATTCTTCCAATAAGTTCGCCCTTCTCGTCAATAACGGGTGCCGAAATAAGGTTTCTATCCTGGAAAAGAGTAACAACATCTTTAGAGTTGGTTTCTGAATTAATAGCTGGGATATTATCTTCCATTAGTGGCTCAACCATTAATTCAGGCTCATTGGTTAATATGGTTGACAAAGTAATAGAACCTAAAAACTTAAAAGATCTATCCACAACAAAAATTTGATCTGTGTCCTGTGGTACTTCTCCGAGTAATCTTAAATAACGAATAACACTTCTAAGTTTAACATCCGGACGAATGGTAATAATATCGGTGTTCATCAAACCGCCAGCAGAGTCTTCAGGGAATGATAAAACTTGTTTCAAATGTTCACGATGTTTGTAATCCAAAGTCAAAAGCAAATTATGTAGAGCTGACTCTGGAAGGTTGGGGACAATATCTGCTAGATCGTCCATATCAAGCCCTTCAGTAGCTTTTACTATCGAATTTGTCTCCATTTCAGCCAGAAGCTGAATTTTTACATCTTCGTTAAGCTCTGTAAGAATCTGCCCTTGGATGGAATGTTCAATGACATTGAGAAGACTCATTCTAAGATTTGGAGTTAAAGCTTCAATAAGGCGAGCAACCTCTGCAGGATGCATTTCTGCAACCTGAACTCTTACATCCTCATATGAAGATGCCTCCAAAGAGTCAATTAATCTTTGAAGGCATTCCTCGAAAGAAGTTGTTTCAACCTCTGACATTAATTTACCTCAAATTGAATTTAACGGTGATTGTGTAACTTTTCTTTGTGTTTTTTGATTTGTGTGTCAAGCTTGTTAACTAACTGATCAATGGAAACATACATATCATTGCTTTCAGCTTTTGCAAATAGATCTGCACCACTAACATGAATAGTCGCTTCAGCCTTTTGGGTGTCTTTTTCCACTTCGAGAATCATATTCACGTTAATCACTTGATCAAAATGATGTTTGATTTTTGCTAATTTTTCAAGTGTGTGTTCTTTGATGGCTTCAGTGATATCAAGATGATGACCAGAAATATTTAATTGCATATACACCCTCCCAAGTTTATAGTTTTAAATACAATTTTATTGTGGCATAAATAACTCCAATTGTGTAGTTTTTTTTCCTCAACAGAGATATATATTTTTGTAGCAAATAACACAATATAAGTATATAATGGAGTGGTTATTAAAGAATTAAATAGGAGATTTCTTATGGACGCAGTAAGTAAAGAAAATAATGAATTAAGCGCTAAGAGAATCGCTCTTCAAAAATCATTCAAAGAATACAACGAAAAGAATGGTTTTTCGTATGAGGATTGGGTCAATCCTCCAGCGGGTCACTTTTATGAAGGCTACAAAAATGATTTGGCTGCTATCAATGAAAAAATGGCACCACCTCTTCAGTACCAGTCATAATACTAACTCAGATTGGTTTAAAGAGGCCCCTTTCGGGCCTTTTTTCATTTTAGGGTAATTATTAATGTCTTATTTAATGTCAAACTACAAGCCTTTGGACATCTCTTTTAGCAAAGGGAAAGGTTGCTATCTTTTTACAGACGATGGTGAAAAGTATCTTGACGCATTAACTGGTGTGGCAGTAGTTAATCTAGGTCATAGCCATGATAAGATTGTTAAAACAATTAAAGATCAAGCAGAAAAATTAATACATACAAGTAACTGGTATCGAATTGACAACCAAGAAACACTTGGTGAGAAACTATGTGCAGCTTCGGGCATGGAAAAAGTCTTTTTTGGTAACTCTGGTGCTGAAGCTAATGAAGCCGCAATTAAATTAACTCGACTCTATGCACATAAGAAAGGCATAGAAAATCCAATAATCATAACTGCTATTAACTCATTTCATGGTCGAACCATGGCTGCTTTATCTGCAACTGGTAATGATAACGTTAAAAAAGGTTTTTATCCCGTGTTACCAGGCTTTATTCATGTTGATTACAATAATATTGATCAACTTAAAGCTTTTTCCAAAAATAACAATGTTGTTGCAGTTATGCTTGAACCCATTCAGGGCGAAAGCGGAGTTCGCATACCTGATGCCAATTACTTAAATGAAGTTCAAGCCTTATGTCAAAAAAACAACTGGCTTTTCATTCTTGATGAAGTTCAGACTGGTATGGGCAGAACAGGGAAATTATTTGCTCATCAACATGACAATCTTAAACCTGACATCATGACTTTGGCAAAAGGTCTTGGAAATGGCTATCCTATTGGTGCTTGTTTGGCAAGGGGGGAAGCATCTCAACTATTCACTCCAGGTACTCATGGGTCTACCTTTGGCGGTAACCCGATGGCTGCAGCAGTTGCTGGGTCTGTTCTTGAAATAATTGAAGCCGAAAACATACTCGATAATGTCAATACTATGAGTGCTTTTGCAAAGAAACTATTCTTGCAGCGTCTTGAAAAATCTTCTAAAGTTACTGATTTCCGAATTAAAGGATTGATGATAGGAATTGAGCTTAACCATGACCCAAGCTCCCTCTTGCAAAAAGGGATAGAAAATAAGATTCTAATTAATATCACAGGGAATACAATTAGGCTTCTTCCACCTCTGATTATTAACGAAAGTGAGGTATGTGAATTAGTTGATAAGGTTTGTAACCTAATTGATGAACTATAAAAGATGATGAAACATTTTATAAATTTTGATGATTTCTCTAATGAAGAAATTAAGACAATAATTAATAAAGCCATTGAGTTAAAGGCTGAGCATAAGACTGGAAAGATTAATAATCTAATGTCAAATAAAACGCTGGGTATGATTTTTGATAAGTCCTCTACTCGCACTCGTGTCTCCTTTGAAGCTGGAATGACTCAACTAGGTGGTCATGCTCTGTTTTTATCTGAGAAGGACATCCAGCTTGGTCGTGGCGAGCCTCTTGAAGACAGTGCAATTGTGATTAGTTCTATGGTGGATATGGTCATGCTGAGAATTTCCTCGCACAAAGACATCGAACTCTTTGCAAATAATTCATCAGTGCCTGTGATTAATGCTCTATCAGATGATTCTCATCCTTGTCAGCTGTTAGCAGATATGATGACCTTCAAGGAACACATCGGAGAAATAAGTGGGAAGACAGTTGCCTGGATTGGTGATGGTAATAATATGTGTCAAACCTACATGCAGGCCTCTAAAGTGATGAACTTTAATTTAAAAATTGCCTGCCCATCAGCGTATCAACCTAATAAAAATTTTATTAAAAAATACTCTGATTCTATTGAACTAATGACAAGTCCTCCAGATGCAGCGAAAAATGCCGATCTTATCGTGACAGATGTCTGGGCAAGTATGGGACAAGAAGAAGAACAAAATCAAAGACTGAAAGACTTTGATGGTTACCAGGTGAACAAGAAATTAATGGAGGTTGCAAATAGTGGAGCAATCTTTATGCATTGTTTACCTGCTCATCGAGGTGAAGAGGTTTCTGCAGAAATCATTGATGGAGATCAAAGTGTAGTCTGGGATGAGGCTGAGAACCGTCTTCATGCTCAAAAGGCATTGATGTTAAATCTTCTAGGATAGATTTTCAAGATCCAGGGATTGCAGTGCCTCTTGATAGAATTTAACTCCCCTTTGAACCCTTTCCCGACCTTTAGAAAGTCTCCAGTTGTTCGTATCCCTAAGAGAATAGACGCATCCACAATATTCTTGTTGATAAAAGCCCTCTTTTTTTGAAATTTCTAACATTCTTGAGGAGCCGCCTTTTTTTCTCCAATTAAAGTCCCAATAATCTACACCCTCAAATGGTTTTGCGGCTCTGTGACCACATCCATTGATCTGCTCCATATCCTTCCATCTTGATATACCCAAAGTTGAGGAAATTAAATCAAAGTTATTTTGGGCAGCATATTTTGCTGTCACCTCAAAGCGCATGTCAAAACACGTTGTGCACCGCTCCCCTCTCTCGGGCTCATTTTCTTGGCCCTTAGTTCTTTCAAACCAAGCATCTTTATCATAATCAGCATCGATAAAAGGCATATCAATTTTTTTTGCAAACCGAATATTTTCCTGCTTTCTGAGCTCATACTCGGGCTCAGGATGTATATTTGGATTATAAAAAAATATGGTGGTATCTATGTTTGAGGCCTTGAGAGCCTCCATAATTTCTCCAGCACATGGAGCACAGCATGAATGCAGCAGCAACCTTTTTTGATTATTAGGCGTTGAGATAACTGGTCTTTTGTAGTTATCTAGTGAGTATTCGCTACAATTTGTTTTTGAAATTTTTTTAATGTTTCCCACGCTGCTCTTTTTAACTGTTCATCTTTTTTGATTTCTTCGGGATGAGGGATACTAAGTAGTTCCTCATTATTGGAAAATGATCCCACCAATAGTGTTAAATTTGTATCAAGCTTAGAGATATTATCTTTAAGCTGATCTTTGTCCATGGACTGAATTAAGACATTATCTAAGCTTATATTAATAGCAGCCATCATTTTTTTAAATAGATCTCTTTCACTACCTGTAGAATTTATTGAATTAGCATATGAGATATCTTCAACAATAACGATTGATCCTTTATCTTCTAAAGTTAATTGACTGCCACAAACCAGCTTCACTAGCTCAGCATCAATTCCTAACTCCTCTAGATATCTTTTTTTTAATTCAACATTCACTATACTTGAGGGTGTGCTCTCATTCTGTGGGCAAGAATTTTATTCAATCCATTAATATATGCTTTAGCACTTGCAGTAATGATATCGGTATCAGCGCCCTGCCCATTGACAATTCTGCCATCATGTTCTAGCCTGACATTTACCTCACCCAATGAGTCAGTACCTTGAGTAACATTGGAAACAGAGTACAACTGAAGATTCAAATCTACATCAACTATCTTATTAATTGCAGAATAGGCCGCATCCACAGATCCTGAAGTTGAGGCCTCGGCATGTTTCTCTTCCCCATCAACAGATAAAGTTACATTAGCAATATTATCCTCACCTGTTTCAGATGAGACTTTTAATGCAACTAATCTAATAGATTCTTTCATTTCTGATTGAGTTTCAGAAACTAAAGCTTGTAAATCTTCATCAAAAATTTCATGTTTTTTATCTGCAAGATCTTTAAACCTTCTAAATGCGTTATTAAGGCTCTCTTCAGAATCAAACTCAACACCAAGCTCTTTTAGTCTAGCTTTAAATGCATTCCTTCCTGAATGTTTGCCCAATACCAATTTATTGGTATTCCACCCCACATCCTCTGCTCGCATAATTTCATAGGTTTCTCTGTGTTTTAATACTCCATCCTGATGAATGCCTGCTTCATGTGCAAAGGCATTTGCACCGACAATAGCTTTATTAGGCTGAACAACAAAACCGGTCACACTAGATACTAATCTGGAGGCAGCAACAATATGTTGAGCATCAATGTTTGTATCGCAATCAAAAATATCTTGTCGAGTCCTTACAGCCATCACTACCTCCTCAAGCGAGGTATTTCCAGCTCTTTCACCAAGACCATTGATAGTACATTCAATCTGTCTAGCGCCATTTAAGACAGCTGAAAGTGAGTTAGAAACTGCAAGACCAAGATCGTTATGACAATGAGCAGAGAAAATTGCCTTATCGGAATTTGGAATCCTTTCAATTAATGATCTCATTGTTTCACCAAACTGATGTGGAATGTTATAGCCAACAGTATCGGGCACATTAATAGTGGTTGCACCCGCATTAATAGCTGCTTCAAAAATCCTACATAAGAAATCAATATCAGATCTACCGGCATCTTCAGCGGAAAATTCAACATCATCGGTATATTTTCTGGCTCTCTTAACAGCATGCACTGCTTGAGCAACAACCTCATCACGAGTCATGCCTAGCTTTTTCTCCATGTGGATATCAGAGGTTGCAATGAAAGTATGAATCCTTGATGAATTTGCATGACTTACTGCCTCACCAGCCCTATCGATATCTTTATCAAGGGCTCTTGCAAGTGAACATATGGTTGAGTCTTTAACTGCCTTAGCAACTGCACTAACCGCTTCAAAATCGCCTTGAGAGGCTATGGCAAACCCTGCCTCAATAACGTCAACTCTCATTTTTTCAAGAACTTTAGCGATACGGACTTTTTCATCCTTAGTCATCGAAGCTCCTGGAGATTGCTCCCCGTCTCGTAGAGTTGTATCGAAAATAATTAATTTGTCAGACATCTTGTCTCCTAATGTGTTTTTGTTTGAAAAAAATTTGTGGTGCTAGATCTTTCAATCGAGCAATATTTAGCTGCCTTACGGCAGTAGTCGACCTAAAGACAAGAGAGAGTCTTTGCAGAAAGGAGTGTTAAGGCCAAAAATTTTCATAAGATGAATTATATTCAAATATATTACGTTTTGCTAATTTTTTTCTTCTCACTTCTTTTTTTATTAACATCTATGATAGTAATAATTACTCCAGACAAAGCATAAACAAAGAAAAAACTAAAAAGGATGGTGCTTGGCCAGATCATTACGACCGCGACAGTAAATGCAGCAATAATGGCCAATCTAAAGTTTGAACGACCTTTTAGATTAAACTCTTTAAAACTGTAATATCTGATATTACTAACCATCAATAAACCAGCAAATATGACCAAGAAAATAACAATCAGGGAGGAAATAGACTCAGTTCTATCGATACCCATATTCTCAAAAGCCCATACTATTCCAGCTAAAATGGCTGCAGCTGAAGGTGAAGGTAGCCCTTGAAAATACCTCTTGTCTTCAATGCCAATCTGAGTATTAAATCTTGCCAGTCTTAATGCGCCAGCAACGACAAAAATAAATGCTGAAATCCAACCAATTTTCCCGAGATGACTTAAGTGCCATAGATATACAAGTAATGCTGGAGCGATGACAAATGATAACAAATCAGCCATGGAGTCATATTGAGCTCCGAATTCTGATTGAGTATTGGTTAGTCTTGCAACCCTTCCATCAAGACCATCCCATAGCATTGCAAAAAAAATTGCAATTGAAGCAAGGATGAATTTCTCATTGATAGCAAGAATTATGGAAAAGAAACCTGAGAATAAGCCAAAGGTGGTTAGTATATTGGGTAAAAGATAGATTCCTCTTTTCATTCTTTCACCCATAATACTGATTTAAAAAGAATTGGTATTAGTTTTTGGCTTGATCAACTAATTTATTTTTAGCAATCCATGGCATCATGGCACGTAAAGACTCTCCAACTTTTTCAATTTGGTGTTCACGTTGAACATCTCTTCTGGCAGGTAATGAAGATACATTTTCTACAAATTCTTTAGCAAAAGAACCGTCTTGAATTTCACCAAGAATCTTTTTCATTTCAGCTTTAGTGTCAGAAGTAATAATTCTTGGACCTCTAGTCACATCTCCATACTCAGCAGTATTTGAAATCGAATATCTCATGTTTGCAATACCGCCTTCATACATCAAATCAACGATTAATTTAAGTTCATGCAAACACTCAAAGTAAGCCATTTCAGGTTCATACCCAGCCTCAACTAAAGTTTCAAAACCAGCTTGAACCAAAGCGGTTGTACCTCCACAAAGAACAACCTGCTCACCGAAAAGATCAGTTTCAGTTTCATCTTTGAATGAAGTTTCCAAAATACCAGTTCTACCGCCACCAATTGCTGATGCATATGAAAGAGCAGTATTCTTAGCATTTCCAGAGCTATCTTGGTATATAGCAATAAGGTCAGGGATTCCACCACCTTTAACAAATTCACTTCTTACGGTGTGTCCAGGTGCCTTAGGGGCAATCATGATCACATCAAGATCTGATCTAGGTTGTATCTGACCAAAATGAATGTTAAAACCGTGAGCAAATGCCAAAGTTGCGCCATTCTTTAGATTTGGTTCAATACTATCTGAATAGATTTTTCCCTGAAACTCATCTGGAGCTAAAATCATAACCAAATCAGCCCATGCAGTTGCATCTTCTATTGACTTAACGCTTAGACCTGCTTCTTGAGCTTTTTTCGAAGAGGCTGATCCTTCTCTTAATCCAACACAAACATCAACTCCAGAATCTTTAAGGTTATTGGCATGAGCATGTCCTTGTGATCCATAACCAATCACTGATACCTTCATTCCTTTGATAATGTTTAAATCAGCATCTTTATCGTAATATCTATTCATTTTTTTCCTCTAATCAATCAATAATAATGAGTTATCCCTGGGAAACTCCAGTGACTCCAGTTCTTGCCACTTCTAAAATATTTGAAACATCGCTTTTTTCAAATTCCTCAATGAGAGAATCAACATGAGCTCCCTGACCAGCCAGCTCAATTGTGTAGGTATTTTCAGAGACATCGACAATCTTACATCCATGCTCATCAATAATTCGATCAATATCAGCCTGATTGGATGGCTCAACAGATACTTTAAGTAGCAGTAATTCTCTTTCAATATGTTTCTCAGCAGTAAGATCAGAAACTTTAACAACATCAACAAGTTTGTTTGTTTGTTTGATAATTTGTTCAATGATTGCATCATCACCCATGCTGACGATAGTCATTCTAGACAAAGTTGGGTCGTTTGTTGGCGCAACAGTCAACGATTCAATGTTAAATCCTCTTGCTGAAAATAAACCAGCTACTCGGGATAAAGCTCCAAACTCATTTTCTAGTAAAACTGAAATAATATGTCTCATAACTAAACTAGGTTCAATCCTTCATCATTGGTAGATTTCATTTCATCTCTACCGCCAAGTAACATTTCATTATGACCAGCTCCAGATGGAATCATAGGAAAAACATTTTCAGTTTGATCAGTTAAGATATCAAGGAATACTGTTTTATCCTTCATTGCAAAGGCTTCTTTTAACCCTGGCATGAGATCTGATTCTTTTTCAATCAATATCCCTTCATGTCCATAACTTTGAGCCAACTTCACAAAATCTGGAAGAGCATCCATATATGACATTGCATAACGTTTTTCGTAGAAAAACTCCTGCCACTGTCTGACCATTCCAAGATAACGGTTATTTAAATTTACAATCTTTACAGGGGTGTGATACTGCAGCATGGTTGAAAGCTCTTGTAACATCATTTGTATACTGCCTTCTCCTGTCACACAAGCAACATCAAGATCTGGTCTAGCTAATTTTGCTCCCATAGCAGCAGGCAATCCAAAACCCATAGTGCCAAGCCCACCTGAATTAATCCAAAGTCTTGGTTCGTCAAACTGATAATATTGGGCAGCCCACATTTGATGTTGTCCCACATCGCTTGTCACTATAGCTTTTCCATTAGTAACCTCGTATAGAGCCTCAATAACAGTTTGTGGTTTGATTACACCAGCTTTCTTTTTGTAAGCTAGTGAATCAACTTTCCTCCAATCATTGATTTGTTTCCACCATGGAGAAATATCAAAAGTTGTCTTACCCTTCAAGGCTTTATTTAATTCTTGAAGTGTTTGTTTAACATCACCAACAATTGCAACATCAACTGGGACATTTTTTGAAATTGATGAAGGATCGATGTCCATGTGAATGATTTTTGCGTTTGGACAAAATTTGTCCAGAGCTGCGGTTACCCTGTCATCGAATCTTGCTCCAACCGCAATTACACAATCTGAATCATGCATAGCCATGTTGGCTTCATATGTTCCATGCATTCCTAGCATTCCAAGTGAGAGCTCATTGGTAGCTGGAAAAGCTCCAAGCCCCATTAAAGTTTGTGTAATTGGAAAACCAAGAATATTTACAAACTCTCTGAGTTCATTGTGTGCATTACCTATCACAGTTCCTCCACCTGAGTAGATAATCGGCTGTTTAGCGGTGGTTATCAATGAAACAGCTTTTTCGATGGAATTAGCACCTGCAATTACTTGCGGGTTATAGGACCTCATATGGACTTTCTCAGGAAATTTAGGCTCCTTAATTCTTGCAATAGTTACATCCTTTGGAATATCTATAAGAACTGGTCCAGGTCTTCCAGTTGTCGCAATATGAAATGCTTTTTTAATGACAGAAGTAATATCATTGATATCTTTAATTAAAAAATTATGTTTGACGCACGAACGTGTTATTCCTACAGCATCGACTTCTTGGAAAGCATCATTACCAATTAAAGGCGAAGGAACTTGGCCAGAGATCACTACCATAGGGATTGAGTCCATGAAAGCAGTGGCAATTCCAGTAACCGCATTGGTAATTCCAGGACCTGAAGTAACTAAAACTACACCTGGCTTACCTGAAGCTCTAGCATAACCATCGGCAGCATGCGCTGCACCCTGTTCATGCCTCACCAAAACATGAAGAATTTCATCTTGAGCCTCTAATGCATCGTATATGTGAAGCACAGCCCCACCTGGGTACCCAAAAATATGATCAACACCTTCCTTTTGAAGACTTTGAACTATAATTTCAGCGCCATTCAATTCCATATTGAAATAATGAGAAAAAAATTCCTGATTATACCGAAACGATTTTGAATTTAAACCTTATATCAAAGGGTATTGTGCCAATCTTCTGAATAAAAACTCACAGGAGCATTTTCCTCCTCAAAAGTTTCTATCGCCCAGGCATCTTTTTTTGCTTGAAGAGTTGTAATTAACTCATTATTTAGAAAGTGACCAGTCTTAAAGCCTTGGTAATGTCCAATAACATTTGCCCCAAGAAGATAGAGATCTCCCACAATATCCAAAACTTTATGCTTCACAAATTCGTTTGAGTATCTCAAACCATCCTCATTAAGAATATCATCATCAGTGAGTGCAATAGCATTATCTGGCGAAGCACCCAAAGCTTTATTAGCGGCCTTTAGGGTTTCTAGATCTCTCATATACCCAAAGGTTCTTGCTCTAGAAATTTCTTTGAGATAGGACTGATTAGAGAAATCTATTGAAATCTTTTGCCCGCTTTCTTTGACTTTTTCATGATCAAAGTCAATTTCAATACTTATTTTAAAACCATTATATGGACTCAATTCCGCCCATGAATCACCACGTTTAACTTTAATCGGTTTTTTGATAACGATAAAATTTTTAGAGGCATCTTGTTCTTCAATGCCTGCAGCTTGCACTAAAAAAACAAAAGGAGAAGAAGATCCATCCATGATTGGAACCTCAAATGAATCCAGTTCTACGACAATATTATCGATACCTAGAGCAGAAAACGCGCTCATTAAATGCTCCACAGTTGAGACTTTAACATCTCCATCCTGGAGGCTTGTAGATAAAACTAGTTCATTAACAAAAACATTAAGGGCTTTAACCTCTTTTCCGCCTGCATCCATGCGCCTAAAAACAATACCATGATTTGGTTCTGCAGGAAGAAGCTTCATATTCACAGTTTTCCCACTGTGTATTCCAACGCCTCTTGCCTGGACACTTTTTTTAATTGTTCTTTGTTTGATCAAGGATTTAAAACTTTTTAAATAAGTCTTTCATTTTACTACCAAACTTCTCTCTTTTAATGCTTGCTTCGATGGGCTCAAGCCCCCCTTCATCTCTTTTGCACAAAAGAAGACCAATAGATGTAGAAAACTCGGAATTTGTGATAATTTTTTCATCCCCCTTAACTATATTTCTATTAATCAATCCTTTTTTTACAGGCAAATGAAATATCTTTCTTGAGAATCCTTCTAACTCAAATAATTCTGAACTGCCTCCAGTGAGGACAACACCAGATTTAATTCTATTGGACTTGATTGAATTATTTTCGAAGATATTAAACTTAAGTTCTTCAAGTATCGATTTACAGGACCCTGATATCACCTCATAAAGATCCTTTGAACTTAAATATTGGGTATTAAGCTTTCCCTGAATCTTGACATTCACAGGAATCAACTTATCACTTTCAGATATGCTCGATTCAACTTTTCCGTAACTCATTTTTAACTCATCAGCGACATCAAACTCTAACCCGAAAGCCTCACAGATATCCTCCGTGATATTGTTTCCTCCAATAGCAACAATTCCACTATTTATTAGCTCGCCGTCAATAAAGATTGTATAGCTAGTCACCCCAGCTCCAATATTAATAATGACAACTCCTCTTTCTTTTAAGTCATCAGTTAAGATAGCTTCAGAGCATGCCATTGATTCAATAAAGAAATCTTTAACCTCTGCTTTATTTGAACGTCTCACACCCTCGATGATCAAATTGATAGCGCTAGTAGATACAGATATATTATGAGTTTTAACCTCCAAAACTCTGGCTTGCATGTTTAATGGGTTTTGAACTTTTTCAAATTGGTTAATATCCTGATTAGCAATAGAATATCTAGTAACGATAGTATTAATAATTTGCTTATTGGTTGGGACTGGTATAGCGGCAGAATTTACCGCAAAATCAATATCTTTTTGAGAAACAAACTCATCTTGTAAAACTCTTTCACCCTTTCTATTGTTGATAGTTAAGTGAAGATCTGAAATAGAAGAGTTTAAAGTCATGATTGTGTAACCAGATCTTTTTTGAGCCTGGTTTATTGCATCCTCAATGGATGCAGTAACCTCATTGATATTTACTATTCGACCTTCCCTTACCCCCTTGCTAATCGATTTACCATACCCTTCAATTTGAATTGTATTATCATCTTCAAGCATGGCGAATAAAACACGGGTATTCTTAGTCCCAATATCTATAGAAGCCAAAAGATTATTGTTATTCGTTGCCATCTGATAGAGATTTTACATTTAACTTCTTGACTCTATAAGCCACTTTTCTAGGTCTTCAAGATAAATGTTTTTACCACTCAGTAATTGCTTAAATTTCTTGGAATTAGGCTGAGAGTGATAAAGTCCAAGAATATGTCTAGTCATTGATCTAAGATTAACGCCTTTTGATATTTCTTTTTTCATATACTCAACAAACCTCTCAAGAACAGACTCTCTAGTAATTGTGTTAGGTTTTTTTTCGTAGAAAATTTCATCAACCTTGGAGAGAATAAATGGTTCATGGTAGGCTTTTCTACCCAGCATAACACCATCAAGCTTTTTGAAAATATCATAACTATCTTCAAGATTCTGCAAACCGCCATTTAAAGAAACGACCAACTCAGGAAAATCTTTTTTAATTTGAAAAACCCATTCATAATTTAAAGGTGGAATATCTCGATTTTCTTTAGGACTTAAGCCCTTTAACCAGGCCTTTCTCGCATGAATATAAAAAATCTTACAACCAGCATCTCTATTGATCCGAACAAAATTATGTAAATTCTTATAACTTTCTATATCATCAACCCCTATTCGACATTTAATCGATACTGGTAGATGAGTATTTTGTTTTAATGCTTCAACGCATTTAGCTACTGTATCAGGGGTTTTCATTAGACATGCTCCAAAAGAGCCAGACTGAACTCTATCCGAGGGACAACCCACATTAATATTGATTTCGTCATATCCATAGTCTTCAACTATCTTTGCACACTTTGAAAACTCATCAGATTCGCTACCCCCAAGTTGAAGGACAAGAGGATTTTCCTCATAGTTGAAAGCAAGAAGTTTGTCTCTGTCTCCATGAATAATTGCTTTTGTAGTAATCATCTCTGAAAAAAGAAGTGCTTCTTTGGATATTAGACGATGGAAAAAACGACAATGTTTATCTGTCCAATCCATCATCGGAGCCACTGAAAAGTTATATTTATGAGACATTAAATCTTAATTTGATTAAATATGCATTCAATCGCAAAATTAACGCTTGATTGAATAATTAAATCCCTATCACCTGAGAAGAGTTTTTTTTCAGCAAATAACTCACCATTCACAATAAACCCAAAACAAACTGTACCTACTGGCTTTCCAATGGTAGCACCCCCTGGACCTGCAATGCCAGTAATAGCTATCGATATACTAGTTTTGGATTTTTTATTTACCCCTTTGACCATCTCAGAAGCAACCTCTAAGCTGACTGCTCCGAACTCATCTATAGCAGAGCTATTTACCCCCAACTCATCGATTTTGGATTGATTAGTATATGTTATGAATCCACGATCGAAATAACTTGAAGACCCTGGATATTTAGTGAGATGCTGTGCTAGCATTCCACCAGTACAAGACTCGGCAACTGATATATTCAGCCCTCTTTCAATAAGTATTTTTCTGAGTTCTTGGAGTTTGTTCATTTGTTGAGAGCATTATTCACGATTTCAAAGATATCTTTACTTAAGTCTTTCATATCTGCCAACGAATCTAATTGATTTTTTTGAAGCTCTCTTAGTTCTGGTGTAAACCTTTTCCATTGATTATATTGTGAGACTAATCTTGCGCCAATTTGAGGGTTAATCACATTAAGCTTTCGGATAGTCTCTGTGTAAATCTCATAACTTGACTCCTGATGAAAGAGGCAGAAGTTCTGCGAAAAAGCACCAAATAAACTTCTCAACCTGTTTGGAGTTGAGTATGAGAAATCATTATGCTCACTTAGCTTAATAATTTTCTCAATATCGGTATTAATAGACAATGCTTGTGCTGAAAACCACTTATCAATAACTTGTGTATCTTTTTTGAATTCATCATAAAAGCTATCAATAATTTCATCAATCCTTGTAAATTTAGAGTCAAGTAAAGACTTGAATGCCCCCATTTTATCTGTCATATTTTGTGCTTCTTTAAATTGCTGAAGCGCAATATCCGACTCTCCATAGAGGGATATAAACCTTAAAAGAACATTTTTTAAAGCTCTTTTGCCCACAGACGCGTCTGACAAGTCAAAAACTTTATCTTTATTCAGTTTATGATAAAGATCTTTCAACTCTGTAGAGTTTAGCTTGAAGAAGCTCTCTATTCTATTATCTCTAAGCCTTTTAATCTCAAAGACATCAATTATTTCTATATCTTGCTGTAGAAGTTTTTCACTGGGTGGAGAAATTAGCATGGATAAGAGAGAGTAATCCTTTTCAGACTTTAATGAGTGACTTAATGCTTCAAAAAAATCGTACCCCTCCAAGGATTTATTAAATATTAATTCTGACCAAATTTCTTGGGAATTCTGCCACCTGTTGTATGGATCGTTATCCTTATTAACTAAAAATATTTTCTCTTTAAAAGTAGTATTGGTATGACAAATAACTGGAGCAGAGAAATCTTGAAAAACAGAAACAACAGTCTCTTGATCAGGATATTGAAATTCAAAGGTCTCTTTTTGTTTATTGATGACTTTCAATCCTTTTTCTAATATTTTTCCTGTAGAAGAGATAAGCGAATATTTCATGGGGATCTCATAGATTGACTCACCTGCCTGTTCAACACTGAGAGCATATTCCCCACTTTTAGCTTTAGGTTTAAAATCAATTTTCACTCTTGGGGTGCCAGCTCTAGAATACCAATTCATAAACTGAGTGAAATCATGATCTGAAACTTCATTCATTGAATTGACAAAATCGTCAATAGTAACCGCTTGATGATCATACTTCTTAAAATAATTTTGCATCCCTTCTTGAAACTTATCCTCGCCAATAATGGTATGAATCATGCGAATCACTTCTGCGCCTTTTTCATAAACAGTTGCAGTGTAGAAATTATTCATTTCTATATAAGAATCTGGCCTAACAGGGTGAGACATTGGGCCGGCATCCTCAGGAAATTGAAAGGACTTCAATGCAAAAACGTCCTCAATTCTTTTAACTGATCTTGAATGTAGATCAGAAGTAAATTCTTGATCTCTAAAAACTGTCAAACCTTCTTTTAAACTTAACTGAAACCAATCCCTGCAAGTTACCCGATTCCCAGTCCAGTTATGGAAATATTCGTGACCAATTACAGATTCAATATTAATAAAATCTACATCTGTTGCAGTTCGCTCATCTGCTAAAACATATGATGAATTAAAAATATTTAATCCCTTATTCTCCATAGCCCCCATGTTGAAATCATCAACTGCAACTATCATGAATTTATCTAAATCGTATTCTAAGTTAAATCTTTCCTCGTCCCATTTAAAGGCACGTTTTAAGGCCTGCATGGCAAAATCAGTTTTATGAATATTTCTTGGCTCAACAAAAATATCCAATGAGATCTTTTTTCCAGATTTTGTGATAAAAGTATCATTGATTGAACTCAAGTTTCCCATCACTAAAGCGAATAAATAGCATGGTTTGGGCTGAGGATCATGCCAAGAAACATATCCATTATTCAATTCAACTGGATTTCCATTAGATAGCTGAACAGGAAGAGAGTCTTTATCAGCTTTAATATGAGTTGTAAAAATGCTAAGCACATCTGGACGATCTAGATAGTAAGTTATTTTTCTAAAACCATGCGCCTCACATTGAGTGCAATAATTTCCATTTGACAAATAAAGTCCTTCAAGACTTGTGTTTCTCTCTGGATAAATCTTATTGCTGATCTCTAATACAAATTTATCGTTTAAATCTTTAAGTAATAATCCATCTTCTTTTTTTTCAAACGATGCTGGTTGATGGTTGATTTTTAAATCTATGAGTTCGAGATTCTCTCCATTTAAGAAAAGATTACCTAAACGATCCTTCGAGAGCTCATTGCGATAAAAATGAATTTTGCTCTTAACAATAACGCCGCTATCGACAACATCGAACCAAAGCTCTGTTTGTGAGATAAGGTATGGGCTAACCTTGTAATCTTTCCTATAAATTCTTTCTGGCATCAGACTGAAGCAAGTATGAGTATTCCTAAAATAATCCTATACCAAACATATGGCATAAATCCAATTCTATTCAAAAGCTTAATAAAGTAATAAACAGTTAAATATGCTGTTAAGGCGGAAATCATAAAACCAACAATTAAGGCAATCCAATCAACAGCTTCAGGTTGGTTAAAGAGCTCGATAATGATTAATCCAGAAGATAAGGCAATAATTGGTATGGCCATTAAAAAGGCAAATTTAACTCCCACATCTCTTGATAGACCAATTAAAAGAGCGGCAGTAATGACTATTCCTGATCTTGAAGTTCCAGGAATTAATGCGACTGCTTGAAACAAACTCATCCAGAAAACTACACTCCAAGTAATACTTGTGGATAAAGTTTGATAGCGGTTATTCACCCATACAGATAGCCCCAATAGAAGACCAAATAGGATACTGGTGTAGGCTATTACCTCTTCTGATCTCAATGTTGATTCAATGTAATCTTTACTAAGAATGCCAATTATTCCTACAGGAATAGTGGAGAAAAAAACCTTCCAGGCCAAGGAAGAGTCTCCAACCTCCTTGAGTTCAAATATGGATTGAAAAAAACTCTTTAGAAGGAAAAAAACAGTCTCACGGTAATAATAAATGATCGCAACTAATGTCCCCAAATGAACCACAACATCAAATGCCAAACCCTGATCCTGCATAGATAAGAATTTAGGAACAATAATGAGATGAGCAGAAGAAGAGATAGGAAGAAATTCCGTAAAGCCTTGAATAACAGAGAGTAAAAAAACTTGCAAAAGATCCATATTAAAGAATTTTATCAATAAGATTTTGCTCTTTGAAACAAACTAAAGCGCCATGAAAATCTTTTTTTAGCGCTAAAACCTTAAAACTCTCACCCATGGTACTTGGTAAGATTAATTGCTTAATTTCTTGAGCATAAGATATTTTTTGATCCGAATCTTTCTCCTCAGAAAGAAATTCTTGTATGCCTAAGGATATTAAAAACATAGCCTGGGTGCAATACCCTTCAATGTTAAATCCCGCCTCTTTAGAAGCATCTGCCAAATCAGAGAAATTAACCGAAGTCGTTATGTCTTGCATTCCAATATTTTCAAATGGATTCTCTGATGCTTTGTGCTGAGAATAACATCTTAATGTCCCCTCAACTCTTTGAGGATGATAGAAAGTATCTCTATCCATTCCGTAATCTATTATCAGAACAACCCCTCTTTTCATCATCGAATAAACAGAGTGAATCCAGCCTCTTGCTTGAATATTGACCTCAGTGGTGTATCCTTCTTCGAGACTATCTGGAATAGAGTAATCATCAAGATTTATATTCAAAGAACTAAAAGCGTATTCCAAAGAATCATCCTTGATGCATACCCCCTGCTCATGAAATTTTCCACCCATCTTTTTAATTCTCTTGGCTGGAATGGCGTCTATGACCTCATTAGCAATTACTACACCTTCGAATTCATTGGGCAACTCATTGAGCCAGATGATCCTATCCAGGACCTCAGGAAGCACTTTTTCAATCAGTTTCCGCTGTCTATCCTTTAAGTCAGCACTTAATTCAACAATGTAGTAGTACTTTGGAAGTTGATTATGTTTAGCAAGATAAAACAAAATCTGACATGCGAGGGTACCATTTCCAGCACCAAACTCTAATATATACGGAAAGGAATCCAGGATTTGTTTGCATTGTTTGGCAATACAAAAACCAAATAGATCTGATGTTTCAGGGGCAGTAATAAAGTCCCCATCTCGTCCAAATTTTTTGGAGCCGTTACTGTAATAACCCTTTCCAGGATGATAAAGCGCCATCGACATAAATTCATCAAATCCAATGAAATTATTATTTTCAGTAATTTTGTTTCTTATAATCTCATCAAGATTCATTCGGAGAATTTTATATGAAAACAGCTCTCATCACCGGCGGAGCAAGAAGAATTGGCGCTGAAATCACTAAAACTCTTCATAAAAACAACTTCAATGTAATTATTCATTGTTATCAATCAATTGAGTCAGCAAAAGAGTTAGCTGAAGATCTCAATAAAATAAGAGACAATAGCGCTTCAATCATTCAATTTGATTTAAAGGATATTCACTCTATCAGTCAACATGTTGAAGAAGTTCAATCTCTGGATGTCTTGGTCAATAATGCCTCAATATTCTATCCAACACCAATAGATAGCATAAATACCCAAGCAGTGCTTGATTTAATGCAGGTCAATTGTTTTGCACCTTATTTTTTATCCATTGCTTTGAAGGATAAATTAACTCAAAAGAAGGGGCAAATCATTAACTTAGTTGATATTTATTCTCATAAACCAATTAAAGATTACTCGGCATACTCGATGAGTAAATCCGCCCTAGCAATGCTAACGAAATCACTCGCGCTAGACTTAGCACCTCATGTAAGAGTTTGCGGAGTTTCCCCGGGTGCAATTCTTTGGCCCTCTCAATCAACTGAAAAAGAACATACCAAGATTCTAGACAAAGTTCCTCTTAAGGCAAAAGGTGATCCTAAAAATATCACCGAAAGTGTTATTTTTCTTATTAATTCAAGCTATATCACTGGTGAAATACTGACAGTCGACGGAGGAAGATTAATAGCATAATTTAATTTATATTAAATATTTATGATACAATTCACAAGGTTAGACATTTTCTAACCAAAAGAATTTTTACAACCCTTATTTTAATTTTTTAATAAGGGATTTATAAGGACTAATAAGCAGGCAATCAAAGCTTTCAAGCTGGGTTATGACTCATAAGACTTGATTGATAGAGGCTAATAATTTATGCTTTTATTTAAACTTCAAATAATCCAAATACTCTCATACTATGTAGAGCAGATTTCCTGTCCAAGTCCATTTGCAAAAGGACTAGCATATGAATCATATTCTCATCAATGCGACCCACAAAGAAGAAGTTCGAGTGGCAGTCGTCAAAGACAAAAAACTTACCAATCTCAATATAGAAACCACCCTTAATCAAAAACAAAAAGGGAATATTTATAAAGGCAAAATTTCAAGGATTGAACAATCTCTTGAGGCCGCTTTTGTAGATTATGGAAAAGAAAGACAAGGCTTTCTTCCATTCAAAGAGGTAGCAGAGGCTGCTAATTTAGACAAAAAACTTTCCATTACAGATGTTCTCAAAGAAGGACAAGAGATCATTGTTCAAGTCAGTAAAGAGGAAAGGGGAAGCAAAGGTGCTGCTCTAAGTACCTTCATTAACCTTGCTGGTGTTTATATGATTCTCACGCCAAATAGTTCTATTAGCCAAGGAATCTCAAGACAAATCAATAATAATGATCGTAATGATCTTAAGAAGATTATTGGGCAAATTACTCTCCCTGATAATGCAGGGCTTATCATCAGAACTGCAGGAGCAGGTAAAAGTCTTGATGAGCTTCAGTGGGAAGTTGATTACTTATCGGATTTATGGAAATCTATTCAAAAGGCAGCTGAAACCAAAAAGGCGCCTTTTTTAATCTACAAAGAAAGTGATTTGATTATTCGAACTCTAAGGGATCATCTAAGAGAAGATACTGATAGCGTTATTATTGACGAAGCAAACGCCTTTACTAATGCAAAAGATTTCATCAGCTTTGTCATTCCACATTATCTTGATCGTATCAAGTTTTTTGACACCACTGAGCACTCACTCTTCAATCATATGGGAATTGAGACCCAAGCAAGAAGTGTATTTAACAGAGAAGTTTCTCTTCAAAGTGGTGCAACTCTTGTTTTTGATACTACTGAAGCCCTAACATCAATTGATATTAACTCTGCAAGAGCTACAAAAGGCTCTGACATCGAGGAAACTGCTTTCAATACCAATCTTGAAGCCACAAGAGAGATAGCCACACAACTTCAGCTAAGAGATATTGGCGGTTTGATCGTTATTGATTTTATAGACATGTCATCTGATGACCATAAGAAGAAGATTGTGGATGCGATGTTAAGAGAAACTAATTCAGACAGAGCAAGAGTTCAGATTGGAAATATTTCACAATTTGGTTTGCTTGAAATGTCTAGACAAAGATTATTAAGTTCAGTGACCGAATCTGTTGAGAAAACTTGTCCTCAATGCTCAGGCAGAGGAACAACCCCAACCATTCCATCACTAGCACTTTCAATCTTGAGACAATTAGAGGATGGCTGTAATGCGTCTCATGAGACACAAAGACTCACTATTCAGTCAACAGTTGAGGTCATCACTTATCTCTTGAATGAGAAGAGAGATGATATTCTTCGCCTAGAACAAAAACATGACATTAAGATTATCTTGCTTCCAAATCCATACATGTCATTCCCGAACTTCTCTATCAACAAGCAAAAGTCTGATAAAAAATCACAGCATCTGAGTTTCCAAGGAGTATCTAAACCACAACATTCACTGGCTGAAAATGGTTTAAATGACATACCTGAAGAGGCAATTGTAAACATTACCAGACCTGACACTCAAAAACCAAAACCTAAAAAATCTTTCTTTGAGACAGTACTGGGTGGAATCTTCTCTAAAAAAGAGAAGACTGAAGAAAAGAAATTCAATGACAATAGAAATCGTCGAAGAAATTACAAGAAACCCAATAACAGAAAACGTCCAAATAACAGACGACCAAATAATCAAAACAACAATCAAAATTCTGAGAATAGAAATACTGAGAATAAAAAACCTGCCAACAAGAAGCCAGATAATAAGCCTGCCAACAAGAAGCCAGATAATAAGCCTGCCAACAAGAAACCAGATAATAAGC
>VMBT01000523.1_pt1 | contig 24324 bp, 30 predicted proteins | sample 4404301 | NCBI WGS metagenome assembly VMBT01 (sample SAMN12238535, study PRJNA552566) | marine metagenome | isolation source: Coastal seawater | place: USA: coastal Georgia, Sapelo Island | collected 2008-08/2009-08
TGTCGGACTTGAACCGACGACCTACGGTTTACAAAACCGTTGCTCTATCCAGCTGAGCTAAAGTGGCGTTTTACGAACAAACTGGAACTGCCCATTACGGGTGCCCCAGATTTGTTTCTTGGGGTTATTTACATCATATCCTTTGTCAAGGACATAATAGTGTGTTGGAGTGAGTTTAATAGATGTAGTGAGAAATGTTCTATGTCCACCCCACTCCACAATACACTTATCACCTTCCACTGCTCCCTCAAAAGAATCTTCAACCTTCTTAACGAAGAGTGAACATCCTTTTTTTAAGGATAGCATATGGTTCTTGAGTTTGTCAAGGTTTTTACCGCCGATGAACTGTTCTTTGTCTTCGATTTCAAAGTTTTGAATCTCAATCCTGCCATCTTGACGTTGGACAGGTAAAATAACAAACTGACGATAAGGTTGATCAAGTTTATAGTTATAAGCTTGTTCGCCATAGAACTTGCCATTGCCCATAGGAATATGGGTTACCCGAATATAGGCAAACCTACTAGGATTAGAAAGTGCTTGTGTTCGATTATCAAACTGCCCTTCTAGCAAATGTTCAAGTTCTTCAAGTTCAGTCATCTTTTGGCAGTAACTCAGGATTATTAACAGGAATATCAAACATCAACGGATGACATCCTTCAGTTACTAAGTAACTAGATGCCAAGTATAGTTCTTCATCATCCCAATCCTTCCCCGCTAACGCTTCCGTTTGGACTGCTGGATGATCTTGAACTAGTGTTGGTAACTCATCAAAGGTATATGGCATACCTTGAATGAAATACATTCTCACTACGGTTCCCATATAGAAAGCGTAAGATTGAGAAAGTTGATATTCCATTTTGGTGATTTCCACACATTTGTATTTATGTGTGGATGCGAGTAGGGAGACTTGAACTCCCACGAGCGTAATGCTCAACAGATTTTAAGTCTGGTGTGTCTACCGATTCCACCATACTCGCTAGGTGGGAAATCCAGGACTCGAACCTGGCACCTCACGATTATCAGTCGTGCGCTCTAACCAACTGAGCTAATCTCCCGATGAGACAATCATACCATAGAGGCAGTGGATTGTCAATAGTCCCTACGGGAGTCGAACCCGTGTCGCCTCCGTGAAAGGGAGGTGTCCTAGGCCACTAGACGAAGGGACCGCTTGATGAGACAATCATACCATAGAGGCAGTGGATTGTCTAGTGGGTTTGGTGGGACTCGAACCCACAACTAACAGGTTAAAAGCCCGGTACTCTACCATTGAGTTACAAACCCGAAGCGGAGGATGTTGGATTCGAACCAACGGAGGTGTTACCCTCACGGTTTAGCAAACCGCTGCATTAACCGCTCTGCCAATCCTCCTAGGTGCTCCTTGAGGGGATCGAACCCACCTTAGCCGAATTATGAGTTCGGTGCATTCACCAGATTGCTAAAGGAGCGGGGGATAGCAAACATCGCCGTGACCTAATGCCATCTCTACTTCTTCCTCTAGTGCCCAGGAATCTTCAGACTCAAGGAATGCTACTACCTTGTCCCAAAGCTCTGGATAGGGAAAGTCATCAATAAACATACCCCATGTACCGGGGTTTTCATCATCACCATCAGGTTCCCAAGTACAATACTTGATGTCATTTTGGTATTCTTCAAACAAGAAGTCAAACATAAGTGATTGGTCTTCTTGAGTATGACAGTAAATTTTAAGATCGTCCATTAGGGTGCTTCGTTGTTTTCTTTTGTATGGAGGTCAATGAAGTCTACGGTATCATTATACAGTTCAGCAGGCACCATTACTGCTGCTTTGCCATCTTCTGTAACAATACCAATGATTTCGCCTTCTTCAACTCGTTTTGTCAGTTCGTCAAAACGTTCCGAATATTCTTCAACAGTAAATACTTCCATTAGTCAGTAGTAAGAGCAAGTTCAGCATACTCAATTTGTTCTTCAGGCATTTTGTTGTCGATAGCTGCTAGAATAGCAATAAACTCATCTGGAGTGTCTGCTTGGATGTGCTTGGCATCACCCTCATCAGAAATCAAAAGAAATGAGCGACTACAAATGTCAATGACAACGCCTGCTACTTCGGTTTGTTTCATGGTGTTCCCTTGATTACCCACATATCATACCACGCCTGAAGGGGGTCGTCAAGGAGGTGTGCCACTTAGAGAAATGTCTCTTGGTTCCGAACGGTGTCCAGGTACTCAATGATCTTTGCCCTCCATCCCATCAGTTCATAATAGCACTCCTGCTCATGAGCACACTGACGAAGCTCGGGGTCTGGTTTCAAGACGCTTTCGTAAAATAGGTTGAAAGCATCTTTGAGTTTTGTTTCTTTTTCAGTCATTTAAGTACCTTTGTTCTTTTACTTTATCAACCCAGTTAAGATTTACGACACATCTATAAGTAGCGTCTGTTTGTTTAACAACAGAATGTTTCCAATGATTTGGAAAAACTACCAACCTATTTGCCACACTATCTATCGTAAAAGCCTCACGACGGTCGTTTGCTAAAAAGGCAGTGCCGCCATCACATGTAGTCATGTAATATATGGCTGTCATGCCTTTATGGATTATAGCATTATCTACGTCGATATGCCAATAACGTTCATTAAGAGAGTCTAAAGCTGTTGTATTTAGGAATGTAATGTTGGATTTTATCCTCCATAACTTGTACGGTCTAATCTTTGCCAATATCGGAGTCAAATACTTAAAAGATATGGGATCGACTATACCAGGATCTTTTTTCGGAAAATGTAAATCGATAAAAGACGTATTAGTTAACTGTAGGTTAGATTGTCTAGAATCTTTATCTGCAATAATAATCTCCGCCAACATCCATTTAACATGAAACTGTATTGGTTTGTCTGGGTCAAGAAAAGCAACCTTAACTCTTTCCCAATCAATATCCGACAAAAAGTTATCAAATACATTCAAGTCATCAGGATCATATTCTAAAGTCATGGATTATTTGGATCAATATTAAGTTCTATTAGGTAATCTATCCACCATTGTGGATTTTTTTTCATTTTCCATTGAGGAACTGGAAGACCTTTCTCTTCATAATACTCTTTAATCGCTTTATCGATAATCTGTGCGGTCTCCATACTCCTCTTCCTCTTCATCAACGTCCTCATATGGGTTTGCCACATAAGGTCCGTGTGGTTTTCGTGATTCTGCTCGGACATAGGTTTGCTCGTCGGTAACAGCGGCAATCCACACACTTAGTTTCATAATAATCCAAATCAATGCTAATGGTGTGAAGCATCCAATAAGGATAATAGGTCTCATTTGAATAGCCCCGTTTCTTTGAAATACTGTAAAGCTTCTTTCATGCTTCCAATATGTTGGTTGCCATAAGCAACTTGAGGAAATGTTGCTTCTTTACCAAATTCATCATAAAATGCTTTATTTGTAAAGTGCTTACCTAATATGTATTCATGAAATTCCCCACCTAATGCTTTCAAGAGTGCTGACATACGCTCACACTCCTGACTACCATTTGAATAGATAACTGCTGTTTTAGTCACGTTGCCTCCAATCATCAGGTTTATCTTGCTTGAACCAATCTACGATTTCATCAGCTGATTTAAATCCACCACGATGGTTAGATGGGTCAGGATCTCCTAATCCCATCTTATTCATAAAATCATCTAAACCTCCATCAACCATATCAGGATTGGCTGCTACTCTCCTTGCCTTGTTTAACCAGTCACGGGCAGTAGTATGTGATTTAGCAAGTTTCTCTGCCCAAATCATTTCGGATAAATCAACTGCTTCACCATTGGAGATTTTTTTACAAATAGCTTCTAATCTAAGACGATATTGTGTAGAAAGCATATTTTAACCCCTATTCCTAGTATTTAGATATTGAATGTAGATGCTTAAGCATTTCTTCCATTCTTTCGACTTTTCCTGAATAATACTCAATCTCCTCCTTAAGGATATCTACCACTTCACTGGCAATATCAGCAGGATCTACACCATCCTCAAAATAGTCGGATAAGACTTCAGTGAGTCTACGTCTCCTGTGCCAATCTGGAGTATATGGTTTGTATTGAGTCATGATCTTTAAAAGCCTCTAAGGGACATGTCGCTTAACCTTGGACAGAGTTATTCTACTGGGTTTCTCAGGATCTGTCAAGCTCGACTTTTTTGGCGTTTTTATACCGGGAAATTTTTTCCCGAATTCATGGAATCAGTTTAGGAAAATCAGTGTACCTTTTAGCTCGGTTGCCGCTGCGGTTAGGTTAAGTTTTGCTACCTCAAGGTAACTTAAGGATGCTGACTCCGGTCCTAGCTTAAGGGATCCTAGTTTAGGACCCACCCTAAACTCACCTTCAGTTTCATTGAACGAGAGTTCTGATAATGCTTTAGCACCACTAGTTAACTTGAATCCACCAATAGTAGACTCCATTCCAATAGAACCTTGAGATTTTACCTGAAATGCTGGTAACTCTTCCGAGGCACCTTTATTGGGTCCGATAGCAAGTTCGTAGTTGGGACCAGTAGGAGCTCCTTTATCAATAGCTAATCCTTGTACTTCTAGCTTAGATCTACCAAACACTAAGGTAGACATACTCTTTTTAACTGTAGTAGCAGCATCTAAAGTAACATCTAAAGCATAGTTTTTTGTTACTCCTAATCTGTAGTCTCCAAGAACACCAAGTTCATAGTCTCCTGTGATATTATGGGTGAGACTACCGGTAGATGTAATAGTGTTTGTGCTTCCTGGTTTATATTGATCTGTCTTTACTTCACCAGCCCCGTCAGTGTATTCGCCACCACTAATCTTTTTCTTAAGGAAAGCAGCGTCCATGTAGATCTCGCCGCCGTATAGGTTAATCTTTCCTCCATTATTACCTGCTTGAAGAGTAATATCTTTACCACTCACTAGGTTTAGACTAGATCTACCATTAACGGTGACATTATCCCCGGCTATCTGTACTTCTCCCCCGATTGCTTCAATCTTTACATCACCATACACTTTCAAAGAATATGGTACTTCATTTGCTACATCTTCTATGTCACCAGCATCAGTTTGTTCTTTAGTTGTGGTGTTTGCTTTACCGGTAACTTCTATAGCAATACCTGTAGTCTTTTGAAGAGTGTCTCCGCCATTGAATACCATCTTTCCACCACACCCCGCTTGTCCAGGTGATCCAGCAGAGAAGATTAAGTTATTGGTAGTATCGACATGGAAGGCACACTTACCATTTGTCATGGCAAATCCAGTGGCACCATCCTTCTCTTGGTATGAGCAGAGCAAGAAATCTCCCCACACTTCGGACTTTGTAATAAAAGGTCCAGAGGCAGCAAAAGCTGCTTGAGCTTCTGGTGAGTAAATATTTTGATCTAGCTTTAGATTAGCGTAGTCTGTAGCTGATAATGGTCTATCTGTTGGGGAGCTCATGGGCAGTCAATATATTTTCCGGTTCCAATCTTGGCGTAACCGCTAGCGGCTAGTTCATCAATAGTATCTAGGCAAACAATAGAAGGTAATGCTCTGGCACCAAATCCTCCTCCACCTTGGAAGGTGACTCTTGGTAAACCAATAACTTCTAAAGATCTGTCGAGGATTCTTACACTAATAACTAATCCTCTTTCATTGATCTCTGCTTCGGCATAACCTGCCTGTCCATTAATCAAGACTTGTGGAGCAGTTTTATATCCGCTACCAGTATTTAAGATAGTGAACGAATCAATAACACAGGTAAGATCTTGTTCTGTAGATGTATTAGGTTTGTATCCGTTACCAACTCGGGTAACTCTAATCTCACTAACTTTATTAGCATTGTCTAGCAAAGCAATAGCAGTTGCTCCAGACCCTGCTCCACCGATAATAACTCTTGGTGGTTCTAGGTAAGGACAACCCTGATTGATGACAGGAATGCTAATGATGGATCCAGTATCATCAGTAATGGGTTGACCTGCTATTGGTTTATCAAGACATGGTTTTAGTTCGATAATAGGATCTGTATCCGAATCTCCTTCATCTAGAATCTCTCCGATGATGATTACAGAAGCGAAGGCACCAGTTCCTACAAGTAGGAACGTCATGTTTTCAGATCCTTCTATCTCTACATCTTCCTCAATAGTTACATATACTTTTGCCGAGTTGTCGATGATGACACTGTTTCCATAGAGATTACCTCCTACAATATCTTCTGGTGTAATACCAGCACCGGACAATGCCCATTGTAATACAGTTCCGTCAGGAACATTAGCAGTGCTGATAGTATATACAATCGTTTCGCCTTCTTTATACTCTAGTTTATCAGATACTACCTGATATAATGGAGTAGTATCTTCTTCATCTGGATCAGGAATCAATCCTGTAGTATCAGGTGAAATGATAACTGTTACTCCAGCATCCACGTCAAGATCAAAGTTCAGAAGTCTGCTAGGATCGATAGTGTCATTCGTAAGTAGAGTAACAAAAACCTGTGCTATTCCATCTACAATCTCAAATGATCCAGACAGATCACCATCAACTACTGTTGTTCCATCACCGGAAAGTGTATAGAATAGAAGAGTACCTGTGTCTACATTATTTGTTGTAATAGTATAGGTGATAGTATCTCCTTCACTATAAGAGTTAGCATCTGCTCTAACAAAGTAGGATGGTTCTCCGTTGTCCTCTCCTAAGATTGTAGTGAATCCAGAATCTCCTGTCTCGGTGACAGTGAGTGTTAAAGTTTCATTTAGATCATCAAACTCTGTGACGATTTCTTCTTCATTGTAAATAACATTTCCTTCCTCATCAAGTTGGACGTTGCCCTCGGCATCTAGGACAGGGATTGTTCCTGGTGGATCTACTCTAAAGTTATCGTTGTCTGTAGCAAGTGTAAAGATAACAAATCCTTGTTGGTCTTCGTTTACAATGAACGTTCCTGTAGTCTCGCCATCTACAATATCTTCTGGATCTACATTGAGAGAATAGTTATATGTCTGACCAACTACAGCATTTCTTCCAGTGATAATAAACCTAGGAGACTGACCCTCCAAGTAGAAACTTCTTTCTGCCTTAACATTGAAGCGTGTAATAGATGGAGTGATAGTAGGGATAGGATTTGGTGTTACATAGTCGGGTGGTAGTACAATCGATGGGGGAATGTAAGGGGCTGGATCATTTGGGTTAGGAACAAATGGAAGACTAGTGAAAGCATCTTCAATAGTACAACGGAAGTCTCTGCCATCGGGGAAGTTGACGGAGTAATCGGCAGGCAATACTCTACTCTCTAATCTAATAAAGAAGTATTCATCTCCTTCCTGTTGGTCTCTATCTTTGAAGGTTCTGAAAGCAATATTTTTTTCTGTTTGGTATGGTCCAAACCCAATAGAACTTCCTTCGAAATCTTCAGCAAAATCTTCACCTAGAGTTGCTGTCTTAGGAACAACTTTAAGTTTAATACTACTAGACTTAGTAATGTCACCAAATCTTCTTATTGTAAAGACGGCAGGTTCACCCTCGATAACAGTGATGTCTTCACAGGTATACTGAATAAGTTTTGTAGTTGGTACTGGATCACCTTCACCCGGAGTATCTTCTCTTCCTACCGCTCCGGGAATGCCGCCAACAAAACTGATGACAGTTGCTGGTGTATCGGCTGCTACTAGTGCTTCATCACAGATGTATTGATTATTGTCAAGGGGACCATCCCTGATAACATCAAGTAAATCATCTAACCAGTCATCATCACTCTTTCCGTTGTTACAGTCAACACAAACTTCCCAAGTCTTTAGACAAGTAGCCTTGGGACCATCACAAGAAATGCCTAGAAGATCAAATGCCTTATCAACAATATTACCGATGAGATTGACGGGATCTACTAGCTCACCAAGTAAATCATTGAGTGGTCCTAGAATACTTGCTAATGTAGTTTCGATAAACTCAATGATTTGGTTGATGATACCACTAACCAGTGTATCTACTAGACATGCTGCTCCTTCATAAGCATCCTTCAAAAATCCCCAGAGTAGATCAGTAACGTAGTCGGAAATCCTTTCAGTAAGATCCTCCATGCTACATCCAACTTCTTCTAGAATGTCATTGATATCATCAATGGCAAGTTTAAGTCTACTTTCCTTTTTAATAATAGGTTTGAAAGGTTCGATACCTAGATCAGGATTGATTGGACCTGTATTGTCAACAACAATGTCTTCATACAATATATATTCTACCAGTCTATCGATGCCAGCACGAACAAGTTTTACAATCTCTCCTTTTAGTCTAGCAACGAGACTTGTTACTAATCTGATTGCTTTATTAATGTATGTTCTTCCTGTGGAAATATAATCATTAAGTTCACCGTTTGCCTTACTAACATAATAGGTGCCAATGTTTCCATTTGATTGCTGGTTTGCTTTCAGCATATCAGCAATGATTTTCTTTAAGTTAGACTCAAAGTTCTTTTCAGATCCACACGTAGGGTCAGCGAGCTCTACACATACTTTCTTACCCGTTGGATTTGTTTCAGAAGCATCAGCAAACAAAGCATAGAAAGCTGGTGGTTGGTATCCAGGACGAGCAGCAATGGCGGGTAGTCCTGCTGCTGGTAGCGTAGTAGATCCTTCCGTCTCTTGTGCCGCTGGTCTAGCATCCTGTCTTAAATCTTCCTGAGGGATAGGAGCATGAACAAATGGATTAGTTCCAGGGGAAATAAAAGTAGTAAATGATTTACATGTTCCTGTTGGATTGGGATCGTTCTCTACATTTTCTAGTAGAGTAGCACCAGCAGTGTGTCCAATAGAACCAATGATCAATGGCTTCTGTTGATCATTGTCTAGATAGATTCCAATGACCCAACTACCTACAGTATACCCGATGGTTCCTCCAGTTTTACCACCATCAGACCATGGAGATGTGGCAGGCATCATTACATGTGCCCAAGGTAGATCAGAACTAGGTGTAGAGTTACAATCTTTTAGGTGTCTACCTACAATCCTTACTCTATATCTACCAGACTTCTTAGGATCTTTGAGATCATTATTACCGTTAGGATCTCCCTCCGCAAAAGATTCTACTTGCCCTACCCACCAGGACAATCCATCGGAACCAATCTTATGTACGGGATATGCTGTAGATAATACTGGATCCATATTACTTCACTTTGTTTTCGTAATCTTTCATGCCAGAAGTGTCTCTAATCAACTCAAGTTTAGTTTTTACTCTACTATTTAGTGGGTCATAGTTGTGTCCTATCTTAGAAATCAAATACAATCCACTGTTATTCTCATCATACTTTTGTTCTTCTCTATATTTCTGGGCAACCATGTTAGGTAGTCTGATGTCAAGTTTGTCACCTACAGTTAGTTCTGGGTTGCCTGGGATAAGAATCTCTAGTTTATGTACATCCATAGTAAAGTATCTAGAGAATGATTGTGCTAGATAATGCTTCTGAAAGTCAGGGAATGTGTTGCTACTCGATCCACCATCTCTATCTTCATTAGATCCTGTGTCAGCATTGTTATACCATGTCTCATGGTCAAGAATGGTAGAGATAATCCTAGTAGGTCTAGTAGACAACTCGGTTTGAACTTTACCTAGTTTTGTTTGACTTCCTAGGTGTGCTTGGTTCTCGAAAGAATCTGATAGGTTGTAGGTGTACTCTTCATATGCTCCAGTAGAATAGTTATAGAACACACAGTAGGTAGAGAACACCCCACTCCTCATCTGTTCGAACAAGTCTATCTCAGATCTAAAAGCATAGTCTTCGATAATATATCTGTCTGCCTGAGTTGATGAAGCGGAGTCTCTATTAGTTGGTCTCGCTTCGTAAACATTTTCATATGCTTTCTGTCCACCAAAAGAATCACTACCATCAGAATAGTAATAGTCTACCGACTTAAAGTTAAATCCATTCTTGTTCTCGAAGAACAAGAATCCAGATGTACCAGATGATTTGTTAGTGTCTGATGGAATAGAAGTCTTTCCTGATTTAGTTTCCGAGTCAGATGATCCCGATCCTCCAGGTTCTGATGTTTGTGGTACTGCCTTCGGACAAATCTGATTGATGAGAGCGTGTGCTCTCTTTCCTTCAGGAAATAGTTTGATATTATATTTACATGCCTCTAAGTTAATCTCTTTATCTGTCTCCAGATATTCTTCTAGAATCTTCTTGACAATACCCTCCGGCGAACCAGACAAAGGTTCATAGATTCTAACGCCTTCATTATACAGTGCCTCTAATGATATTAGACTCAAGTTATAGAATTGCTTAGAACTGTCGAAGACTCTACCACTAACCGCCCACACATATAGATCGTAGCGATGCTCTTCTTCTTTAACATCTACGATGTCAATGACTACTCTTTCTCCTCCCTGAATAGGTAGAGTACCAATCAAGTTTTGACCAGAATCAATCATGCTAAGAGTAGCACTAACAAATGGTTTCTCGATGTCCTCGAAGTATAAAAAGGCAGCGATAGACTTACTGATTTCAATCTTGTCACCAGATACTGACTCTAATGTTGCTGCTTTGATTCTGAAAAAACTATTAGACTGTTCCATGATTTATGCTCTCGCTCCTGTTGGATAGTTTTCTTTATTTTTTTCATCCTCTAGTTTTGCATCTGCTAATCTTTGAGCTTCAATATTAGCCTGCGTTTGTCTTCTTCTAGCGGCTGCTTGGGCCCGTCGATCTGGAGAGTTATAACCCAGAGGAACAATCGTAGCAATCGGTCTTTCAGATGCTTGTTGGACTATTTGTTGTTCCTCTGGCGGTAGTCCTTGTGCTATTCCGTCTAGAAAATCCTGTGCTGCACTTATATTAAAAGGTTCAGCATCAGGTGAAACTTCGCCAGGGGAGACCTGACCACCCGTTGTTACATAGTCATTGACAACACTTGTTGGATCCATGTTACCTTGTATAGTTCCATTCCAACCAGTTCCTAGTTCAAAGTGTAGATGATAATCAGTCGATCTACCAGTGTTTCCGATCTTTCCGATCACTGATAGATTTCCATCTGAATCTGGTCCTACTCGTTGACCTTGCTTTACATTTACTTCATCTAAATGACCATACAAAGTATACTTTCCATCATCATGTTCAACCACCACATAGTTGCCCCATCCATTTGGTTGGTTTCCTATTTCATGTACCTTTCCTGGTTTCTTTACAGCGACAGGTGCTTTTGCGATGAAAGGTCCTCCAGCAACATCAATCCCCATGTGGTTTGGTCTTCTCGATGATCTGTAAGCACTAGTAATATAACTTCCTGGTTTTCTTTGTCCGCCGGTCATTAACATGGATCTACCCATCTTGGTAGCAATTCCTGTTAGTGGTCTTCGCCTAGGATTAGTAGGATTATTGCGAGTATTTCCGAGTCCAAAAATATTTTTGATAGCTTTTACCCATCCGGGTGTGTTATCTTCTTTTTTCTTAGACTTCTTATCATTGATTGTCGTGATACTACTACCTGCTGATGCTGCTATCCCACCAGATGTTTTCTTCTGTTTGATTACTTCTGCTCTCGTTACATTACCAATGAGATTTTCTGGTAATCCAAACTCTTTTGCTTTGTCTCTAGCAAAATCTATTAGATAGTTTGATACCCCAGGGACAATACTTAATCCAGGCACCAAGTTTCCAATAGAACCTAGAGTCATTCCAGCAGCAACTTGGGGTAAAGATAACGTAACATCTTGTAGTAACTTTGCTTCCTTATCAACACTAATCTCGCTAGAACCTCCCTTCATTTTATTCTTAGCACCCTCTGCCTGATCCATAAGATCAGAAATAGGATTGTTCTTACCTAAAGGAACAACAGCGTCGTCCATTCCTAAGGATCCTACAGTGGGTTTATTATATCTTCCTGGTTGTAATGTAGGAGCAGTGCCGGGCGCTAGTTTAGTCATCGGGGCAGTGCCTTCTGCCAGTCTGGGAACAAACCCAAAAGCATTACCCCTCTCACCGGGTCCAGCCTTTGCCCACGGAGCTTTGGATCCCATTTCCAGTGGACCAATCTTTTTCTTATACGCGTTCCTCATCCTCCTCTTACCAAAAGGAGTTCTTCTTAAGATTCTCCCAAACTTGTTACTCTTACCTATTCTATCGACTAACTTTTCTGTAAATCCTTCGGCAATCCCTTCGGTAAGTCCCTCTGTAATATTGCTAAGTAAACCACCACTTCTACTACCTTTCTTTTTACCTGCTGTGGCAGATTCTTCTCCTTCTCCTTCTCCTTCACCACCATCAGCAGAAGAAACTCCAGGTGCTTCTTGCATAGACTCAATACCTGCCATGGAAGCATCATCCTGTGCTTCCCTCATTCTATCTAGTTTTTCTTGGTGAAGTTTATTTTCTTCTTCCCAAAGTTCGTTGTCATTATCAATCCACGAACCTAAAAAATCAAAGAACTTTACAGTTTGTTTTTTGGTTTGGTTTTGTTCTTCCTGTTCATCCGATGCTTCATCGGTTTTCTTGCCCATGTTTCTGAAAGCATCGGCAATCTTTCTATTGTTGCTAGCAATGGCATCAAGTAGAGGAGTTAACCATGATCTTAATGGTTTGTCTTGTGTTCCTCCCTCGTCTATAACATCTTGTACACTCTTAAGTTCTCCTGCAATACCACCTTCAAACCTTTGCTTCTTAGATAAAGCAGGATCTTGTGTAACATCAGGGTTTGTCTTAAACATTCCCTTTGTTCTTGCTATTCTATCTCCACCAAACTCAGATGCTAATGCCTTACCGAAGTAATATCCTCTTCCTGTTTCTACATCACTATCTTTGTTCTTTTTTCTTGCTTCCGCTGCCATCTTACGTGCAGAACCAATCTTATCTCCGATAAACTTCCCGAGATTACCTACATTTGCCTGCCTGTATATGGTGGTTCCTGCTGCCATGTTTTTTAGCGATTTTTTGGCGGAAAAATTTTTTCCAGATTCAAGGAATCAACTAGTGATTTTTCCCCTAGTATTTATTGCCTCTCTCTAATAATATTCTTCAGCATCTTCATTCTATCTGGTTCTGAAGATGACATGGATGGTGCCATGGGGACGGGAGATGGGTCATCCATCATCTCCCCACCATCATTGTTCATCATGATTGGCATGATAACTACTCCACCACCAGTAGACATGTTATTAGAAACTATCTCTATCTTTTCTGCTGGTGCTGTGTCTGGTTTCATAGATGCCGAAGCAGAAGGAGAACGATAGTTAACAGAAGGATCCTCTCCTCTGTTAGTAACAGCAGTATTATTTCCTCCACCTTCAGCTAAAGAATAGGCAGACTGAGCAGCACCTATTCTATCATCCATGGAGTCTTCTAGTTCCCAGTCGGCTGCTCTCTCTACTTCATAACCAAATCCTTTTGTTTTTAAAGCAACACTATCACCATAAGCCATCGCTTTTTGGAACTGAGAAGTTTCGTATGGATTACCACCCTTTAGTTCCCAGGCAATGTAATCCAACTGTAGATCAACATCATCAATCGACTTACCTTTGTCTCTAGCGAGCTCATCTAGTTTATCTTTTCTACCATCCAACCATTGCATCAATCCATAAGCACGAGATTTAGGATTAACTGCCTTGGGATCAAACCTAGACTCTGCCCATAAGTTACCAACAATAGCAGCAGCTTCTATCTTAGTAAATCCTCTATCCATTAATCCTTTCATTAATACTTTAGCAGCTGCTTCTTTATCTTTTGGTAGAGGAGTTCCTGTTGGTAGTTGATCTTCTCTTGGTCCACCCTCTCTGTCTCCTCCACCATCACCGCTACCATCACCGCTACCTGTTAAAAACTCAGCAGCATTCATTGGCGTAGCATCTTTTGTTTGTCCTAGACCAAATCCAGTAGACTCATTGACTTCTTCCATGCCAAAATATTTCATGGCAGCACCAAGTTTCTGAGTGATAAATGGTTTCAAAGCACTACCAATAGGACCAGATCTAGACAATAAGTTGTCGATAACACCTAAGATTAATCTAGCACCACTGTATACACCACCGCCTACACTTTCTGCTACACTTTTATTAACCATGGCAGCAATCTCTGCCTTGTTACCAACTAGTTCTCCTTTATTGTCGCTAGAGTTTGCTTCGCCAACCATTACTTTACTTCTGGCTGATTGAATCTTCTGTGCTGGGAAAGAATCAGGTTCAAATGGTGCTGTGCCGGATGCCATCTTAGACATCATTTCTTCCTGTGCTTTAGCATCACCATAGATGTTACCAAACATTCCCTTCTCTTTAAATCCTAATCCAAACGTAGCAACGTTGAGAAGTTCTCTCATCTGTTCACGAATTCTGGCATCAAACTTAGCAAGGTTAGTTGCTTGTTTCTTCTTATCCTCTTCATTGAGGAATGGATATCTAATCAACTCAATAGCATATCTAAATGGGGATCCAAGAATATCAAGTGTAGTTCCAAGACCATTAAGGGTATGGTTTGTAAACTTCATACCCTGTAGTATGATCCAGTCTAACGACTTCCTAGGATCTGCCCAACTCTTTTCTTCGTAGTTTTTTAAAGCTTTTTCTTCGACATCCTTTCCCATCTTTCTGAGTTGGAAAGCACCTTCGCCTATAGCAGAAACAGCGAGACCAGCACCCAGAATGATAGCAGCAGCGGCACCAGCACCCACACCAGCAACACCACCAGCAGTACCACCGACAGTACCACCGGCAGCAGCAGATCCTCCGCTGGCAGCAGCGCCAGAAGCGACAGAGGTTGCTCCAGACCTTACAGCCTGCTGTGTTACTGCTTGCCCTGCCCTACGCTTGAGGAACTTATCTGCCAGTCCTTTGATCCCTCTCTCAGATGCCTCCTCACCAGCAATCTCCAATCCAAATCCTAATAAGTCTTGCCACCATGGACTATCTTCTTCCTCACCATCACCTTCTCTCGAACCGAAGATAAGATCCGCAAGTTTATCAATAGGATCGTCAGGGAACTGTGGAATATATGCTTTAACACCAGCAGCGCCAGCAATACCTTCTAATAACTTCTCTCTTTTTGATATCTTTTTCTTGTCTGATGCCTCTTGCTCTATCTCTTTCTCTTCTCTAGATAGTTCAAGTTTCTCTTCCTTTATCTTTTTTCTATTACCAATCTTGTCATAGATTTCTTGTATCTTTTCTTTGATCAAGAAATCTGTATAGGTTCCTCTCTTCTCTGTCTCTACATTTCCCTCCAGTGAACTACCAGAGAGAGAGTAAGCAGATAAAATATCCGAATAACTACTGTCAATAATCTCTACATCAGGAGCAAGACCAGCATCAGCAGCAGCAGAATAATCAGGTGGTTCTGGTGCTCTAGATGGTAGAGTAGATGACATCAATGGTCTGATGCCAGCACTAAATCTTTGTCCTCTAGTTAAAGCAGGATCTTGTGTGAGTTCTGGATCACTAGAGAACGTTCCTCTAGTTCTATTGATAGCATCACCACCGAACTCAAACCCTAATGCTCTGGAGATGAAACGATCTTTAAGTTTTCTATTCTTTAGGTCTTCAACAGACCCACCCATATCAACGAACTCTTTACGGGCAATGGCAGCGTTCTTAAACGCCGACATAATCTTGCCACCAACAAAAGCATTAAAGTTAGGTGCTTTCTTAGCACCAGCACCATACTTTACATTAACAAACTTACTGGCGACCTTTTTACTTTCTTTTGGTTCCTTATCTGGTTTAGTCTGCTGTTGATCGGGGTTATCCTTAAGACCTTTAATAATCTCGTCGGCATTTCTTTCTAGAAGTTTTTCTATGCCACTAGCATATGCCTCGGCAGTTGATCTACCTAGTTTAAGTTTTCTTTTTGATCTCTTACCTACTTTATTAGTCCCCGCCATATTAGGGGGAGCTTCAACTATAAATTTTAAAGGACCAGCATCATCTCTTTCGTATACTTCAATCTCAGCAGAAACTTCAGACTCACCAAACTTAGTGTCGGGATCGGAACCAGTATAACTAACAGGAACAGCTAGATATGGATATTTTTCTTGAGCACCGGGAAGATCAATAAGATTCTTGATCGTTACTAAAAGATCTTTTCTTTTATCTAAAATGTCACCATAAGAAAGACCAAGACTTTGTAGCCATGCTAGTGCTTCTTTCTGATCAGCATTTCTTTCTTTACCAGTGCCTGCTACTGGTTTTCCACAGAAATAGATAGCGTGGTCAACATCACTTTCAAACTCGATCTCCCAGCGTCCTGCCTGACCTTGAATGTAGTGTGCTGGTGGTAGTCCTTTAAATATCATTGCTGTTGAGCTTTCCGTTGATCTTCCTTCTCTTTCATATGATTGTTCAATAGAGCGATGTAAATCTGTCGCTCCCAGGGAATAAGATTTTCAATCTCTGTCAAAGAATATTTATGCTCGGACATCAATAACATGTTTGTTTTATAATAGTTAGAAAGGCTATTATAAAACAAACTCACCCGAAAAAAGACTGTAATCCCTCAAGTGTATACGTACTGGTGACACCAGTGTTGGGGTTAGTTACATCAAAACTATGTCTCAGCACAGGCATAGTCGTGAAGAACTCTTGTAGTTTTTCAAACTGTTTCTGTGTCATACCCTCAATGAACTCAATGATTTCTTTCTGAGGTGTATCAGCAGCGTCCCATACTTCTTCACCTTGGAAGATCTGATCTACACATCGAGAAATCATATCAAACAACTCTTCGGTGTTGTCCATGCTCTTGTTTAGAAGAGTGATATCAACAAACTGATCGATGCCAGGATATTTCATGACCATTCCTAGGTCATCACTCAACATGATTTTATTTGTGTGGTTCTCTTCTTTGTCTACCTTGACATCAAGGAGATTGATTCTTACATTAACTTGAGTCTCGCCATCATCTCTACAGGTGACTTTCATATTGATGTCTTCGCCAGAAGACACAGCTCTAATCTGAAGGAAGATATATTCTAGGTCAAAGTTAGCAAGGTCTTCGATCTTAATCCTAGTTTGAATACAGTTCTTAAGTAGATTCCTTACCGTATCTTTTACTTCTTTCTCCCAATCTGTCCATGCTTTTTTAGGGGACCCTGGTTCTGGTTCACCCTCCATAGCAAGCAGCAAAAGTTTTTCTTCTTTTACTAGGAATGGACGGTACTTAATCTTTTTTCCCGTAGAAGGAATGGTTCCCTCATATGTAGGAACCGAAGGAGATGGTAAAGCCATACAAAAAAATCAAATCAATATATGTATTTATGCTACGTTGTTATAGGTTACGTAATGCTTGGAGTAATAGAAGTTGGCAGAGATTTTTGTAATCTGAGAAGCACCATACGATAGAGGCGTTGTGTCAATAGAGTATGGGAAAGCATCAATTAAAGTATATGATATAGATGCTTTTTCGTTAGCAGCTTTCGGTCCTCTCTCTGTTTTAGTAACAATGATGTTACATAGATAATCTTCTGGATAGCTTAGTCTTACTTGACGTGCTGCAGTACCAACAGATGCTAACTGTTTTACAGCAGACAATGATTGCCCTGTTACGTTAAAAGGATTTACTTCTGTATTTGCCTCTGTATTACTATACTCTTGGAAGATAAAGTTATACCACAAGTTAACAAACTTTAAAGGTAACATATTTCTATCACCCATCCACCCTAGTTGGAAGTCGCTATACAATCTAGTGTGTGGGTAGTTAACGATACCTTCTCCTAGATATCTGCCCGTGATTTGTCCTGTTGATGCCTGTACGTTGGGTAGTTGTGCTTCATCACAGAGCATTTTAATAAGACCACCACTTCCAGAGACACCTGAACCTTGGTTTGTTCCATTGTCACCGGAACTTATAGTGCTTCCAACAGTAAAATCAATACCAAAATCCCTCATTCTTTGTACAAGAACACCGTCTGGTTTCTTGAATGAAAAGTCTACATCATAGTTATTGCTGAAGGAAAATCCACCTTGCTGCTTTACGCTCTCGATAAAGTTCGTAAGAGATTTTGCCACTCTAAATATTTACAGACATATCATGACTATTTATGGCTTACTCTGGGATATACAAACCAGTTAACCCATCCAAGTACCGTGGTAATCCTACCAGGATTATCTACCGTTCTTTATGGGAACGTAAGTTTATGACATTCTGTGATAACAACCCAAACATTATGGAGTGGGGTAGTGAGGAGGTTATTATTCCTTATCGTTGTCCTACTGACGGCAGAGTTCATAGATACTATCCAGATTTCTACATCAAAGTAAAAAGTAAATCAGGACTGACTAGTAAGTATATCATTGAAGTGAAGCCTAAGAAACAAACTAAGAAACCAACTGATAAACCTAAAAGAAAGACTGCTGCTTGGAAGAGAGAAGTGATGACCTACATGAAGAACACTGCTAAGTGGAGAGCAGCAGAAAACTTTTGTGAAGATAGACAGATGAAGTTTATGATACTCACCGAAGATCACCTAGGAGTGTAAGATGGCAACAGGGTTCAAGCCAGTAGCAAGAACAATAAAAGAAGATCCTGGCTATGAAACTATCTTTGAAAAGATAAGACTAAAAACTAAAGGGGAAAGTAAAAGTTATGACTGGTACAGACAACAGATCTATAGTTTAACTAAGAATGTAAAACTGGTCATGGATGAGAGGAGAGATGCTCAACAGAATCCAGAGCATCAAGATGAGAATGAACTAAGACTCTTCCCTCTCAAAGGTCATCTATATTTCTTTGACTACAAAGCAACAACAAAAAGTCTACCATTCTATGATCAGTTCCCTCTTGTATATGTGTTTGCTGTAGAGTCATCATACTTTTGGGGCGCTAACTTACACTATCTCCCACCAAAGAAGAGAGTGTATGCCATCAACAGTATGAAAGAAGGAAAGCTTAACGTTCCTCAAGGTATTGTTCATAAATATCTAAAGAAGAATACAAAAGACTTCTATCTAGATCTAGCCAAAGATGAATGGGAGACCGCTATATTATTACCCGTAGAAGATTTTGTTCTACAGGGAAAGAAACTTGTCCCTTATGAAAAAGAACTAGTCTGGAAAGAAACAAAAGGTTCTGATAAGAAACTCAAACTCATCGTATCAACCAGAGAATATAGCGGGAAATGACACTAAGATACCCACACAAAACATTATATGATGCCGACACAGATTACATGTCGTTCGAGTTTTATAAATATGTACCTCCTTTTTCTAAGGATGTCGCAACCGATCAGTCTTCTATCAATTCTGCCCAATACTACACTACCAGCGGGAATCAATCAGCGACAAAAGACGAGGATTTAAATACAGTATTCCTTTACATGCCAGAAGATGTAGAAGTAAAATATGCTGCTTCGTGGGGTGATAAATCATTTACTAATATACAAAGAGATGCTCTAAGAGTAGCTGGGGCAGCTGCTGCTGGGAAGCCGGGGGCAGCGATTACTGCTATAGTTGATGGTGCAAGAAATATGACTGGAAGAGTTGACTCTGTTATTGCTCAAGGTATAGTAAGTACCTTAAATAATCTCCCTGGTAACATTGGCGGATCAAATGATATCAATCAAGTCTTAAGCACAACAACAGGCACCGTTCTAAACCCAAACGTTGAACTATTATTTGAAGGATTTGGTTTAAGAAACTTCAGTCATACATGGAAGTTTGCTCCACAAAATGAGGACGAGGCAAGAGAAGTTAAAAGAATCATCAATACATTCAAGCAAGCATCTCTTCCTAGGTATGGCACCGATGCTGGTGTTTTTGAAAATCTAAAGAAAAACCTTTTGGACAACCGATCCGGCGGTGGGCAGCAGCAGTCTGACATCAATAGAGAACAAACAAACGCAAACTATATTGGTGTTCCTGATTTAGTAGATGTGCAATATAAAAAAGGATCGAAGTTACATCCATACCTTCCCAAGTGGAAGTATTGTGTAATATCTAATGTTGATGTAAGTTATACACCTGATGGATCTTTCGCTACATACAAAAGTGGTTCTCCTGTAGCAACACAGTTGACTGTAGGATTCCAAGAGACCAAGCTCGTATACAGAAACGACATTACAGACAACGAAAACGCAACATACTAATGACATCATCTTACTTCTCACTCGTACCAAATCTAAAGTACGATCAAAAACCTATTAGTTATCCGTTCTCGGAATCAGATTTTGTCATTGCTAAAAACTTTTTCAAACGATTCCGTATCAACAGTGATGTATTCGATCAAAGTCAACTGTATAATAGGATCACGATTGATGATTCTGTTAGAAGGTTAGACATAGTATCCGAAGCATTGTATGGTAGACCAGATTACGACTGGATTATTATCCTAACCAATGGTCTGATCAATCCTCTATTTGATTTTCCTTTAACTGCTACACAGTTACAGAAGCAGGTAGAAAAATCTTACAAAGATCCTTACAATACTATCAGACACTATGAAATCGTAGCGAATAGTGTACAAGAAGAAGTGTTTGGAAGAGTGTTATATGACGAGGGAACACACGTAGACGAGACATTCTACACCAACAGTCATAAGTATTTTTTCGATGGTAGTGTAGAGTTTGCTGCTGGCAGAGACCTATCATTCCCAGTAACTATCTTCCAGTATGAAGAGAAACTAAACGACGACAAGAGAAATATGTATGCCTTGAAACCATCTCTTATCGAACCATTTATTGATGATATCAGAAGACAGACACAGTACAAAAAATCTTCTGCTTTCTTGAATAGTAAGCTCAAGCAGACGGGCAAATAAAAAGGAGGGGATTGACTGGATTTTGCCAGTCCCCCTCCGTATAGCATAGCGCCGACGATATTCAGTTGTATTTATCAGAAGTCTTTGTTCTTAAGATTCTGGAAGAAAGAGAAAGCATCCTCTTCTTCAGTGCTGGATGATGTAGGAGCAGCAGCAACGGGTTCCGGTGCCTTGGCAGTAGGTTCTGCCCAATCCAGTTCATCATCGATCTCATCGGACACTTCCTCAGTGACACTACGACGCTTGGAAGGATTCATCACAGCATTGAGACGAGTCTCCAGTTCATCGTAGGATTTGAACTGACTCTTGTCGATAAGAGGGCTGATAGGATGGAGTTGGTTGAAGATCTCATCCAGCTCATCATCATCCATAGACAGAGCAGTAGGATCACCGAACGTAGAAGATTCATAGTTAGGATACTGACCCTTGAAAGTGATACGAACCTTGAGGTTAGCACCTTCCTTCACATCAAACACATCAACCGGAACGTCACCCAAACCTTCGTCGGGGAACATAGCACGTTGGATGATGTCGAAAATCTGCTGACCATAACGCCAGAGGAATACCTTACCCTCGTTCTCAGGGTTGGCAGGATCCTTGATCACATAGATGTTGCTGATGTACTTCTTCTTACGGGACTTACCAGCAGCAAGATCTGAGCGACCATCCTTATAGTAACCACGGTTCGCCTTACACACAGGGCAGTCACCACCCAGGGTAGTAGGGCAGTTCTCAGCAAACCAATCGTCTTCAGGACCTTGGAACATGTGAGTGAAGAGTTTCACAAACGGAGTTCCATCAGGACCAGGGAGCAAGCGGACAACTGCTCCACCACCAGTCTTCTCTTTGTTGGGAGTGGGCTTCCACTCATTACTAGGACTGCCGCCGCCACCAGACTTTGCTTTGGACTCAGACTCTAGTTCTTTCTGAAGAGCAGCGAAAGAAGAACCAGATTTAAAACTTGAAAATGACATTTTACTTTGTTAACTTTGTGTACTTTGAATGACCCAACATAATGTAAATGGCACGGAAGGGGGTCGTGTCTCCCGTGCCATGTCTGTATTATAGGGGATACCAGGGCAAGTGTCAACCCTCTTGTTCGATCAGTTGAGACCTCATGTAGTCCAGCTTCTCTAGCAGCTCGTCAAAACACTCGTTAAGGGTCGCCTTCTCGGGTGCTCCCAGCATGATAGCAGCATCCTTCATGCTTTGTAGCATGTCCTTTGCCTCGGGATCTTCACTCAATGAAATACGAGTGTTAAAGATCTTCTGCTTTTCGATAAGCGTTTTTAGAACATCAAAGTATTCTAGTTTCTTTTCATAAGAAAGAATAGGAAAAGAGTTAGCTGCCATGAAGCAATACTTTTGCATCTCCATCATCTCTTGGAGATCCCCTCTTACCATTTCTGATTTAAAAAAGTTACTCATAACGTTAGGATTTTTGATCTACTTTTCTTCTTCATGTAGTTTAGATTTTCAGCATCAAACTTAATCTTTTCTTTTAGTGGTTTAGAAATGAGTTTGGGAACAGACTCGATCTCAATCTCATTCGTTTCACAATAATGTAGGACGGCATCGATATAGTTCATGTCATCATTATCGATAGCAATCTTTTCCACTTCCTGTGAAAACTTCACAGATGTCATAAAATTATCCTCCAGATTTTTGGGCATATTTTGTCCTGTATTCTTGGATGTACTCTAATAACGAATCAAGATACTCCTTACGGACTGGTTGGATACTAACCTGAGGGTTACTATCTTCAATAGCCACGATAGTAACTAGTTGCTTAACCTGAATGCCATAGCGTTCTTGTAAGCAAAGAGCGTAGGCACACTCTTGAACATAATAGTCGTAAAGGTATTCTTCTTTCTTATACTTGTCGGATGTCTTGAAGTCAATGATAGATAAAACACCATCAAACTCAGCAATACAATCAACTCTTCCGGCAAGTTCCAGCGTATCTGAATATAACGCTGCTTCTTGTAGGTATATATTATTTATACGGTGGAGAGTATCCTTACTCCTTACAAACATATACTTAGAAAGAGGATCTTTGTAGTTTAGATCCTTATTGTTTAAGTAATCCTCAAATAGTTTGTGAACTTTTGTTCCTCTACTAGAAGACCTAGTAGTTTTCTTTTGGGCAGCTTCTTCTCCTACCCTTGCTCTCCATTTCCTAAGAACTTTTTGCTTCTTAGAGTTAGCACCAATCACTGTAGTGATTGAAGGATACTTATTACCTTCTGGTGTAACGTAAAACCGCTTGCCATTTTTTGTGACATCATCCATTTGGATGGGATCTAATCCTATGTGTGTAAATGTCACAGACCTAAGTTAAGCTTCGTAATAATATAAGACTTAACGATACCAGAACGAACGATGTCTTCGATACCATACTCAACGACTTCAAACTCCGGCATGTCATTAAGAATGCGTTGAAAGTCTAGAATGCCATCTTTCTCTGCTGACTTAACTAAGTCAGATTGACGAGCATCACCACAGAACATAATCTTAGTGTCCTGTCCCACGCGTGTCATGATGGAATCAAGTTCGTGGAAGTTTAGATTCTGACACTCATCAACAATAACAATAGCTTTGTCTAGTGTAGTACCACGAAGGAATGATGTAGACCAGAAAGAAATAGTTTCCTGATGCTTCAAGTTCTCATACAACATGTCGAATGAGTTATCATCAGGCATCTCAAACATATACTGTACCATTTTTTTATATGGTATCTGATACAAAGATGCTTTATCATCATGTGTACCAGGAAGGAATCCAATCTCTCTAGTTGCTACAAGAGAGCGTACAATGTATACCTTTTCGTATGGACTATCCTCATCAAGAACTTCCTTTAGTGCTAGGTAAAGAGGAACGAAAGTCTTACCTGTTCCAGCAACACCGTAAGAATAGATACACTTACCCTCACCATATGCCTCAAAGACTTTCCTTTGAGTATCTGTAATCGGTTCAATCGGAAGGAGATAATCCTGATTAATAGGCTTCCTTCGCTTCATCATCTTAGCACTCATACCATTGATATCAGGTTGTGTTTTCTTACGCTGTCTTGCCATACTAATAATCGTATTTTTGTGTGATGGTTGGGTTTCTCTTTGCCTTTGGGTCTTTAAGAATCTTGTTCTTCATGATGTCTGCCCATCCCGGATGAGTCTTTTTCATCTTGGATCTCCAGTCGCCAGTCTCTACACCCATGCCAGGCATAGTAGAAGGGTCAGACCAGTCACGGTCCCAGTCTGGATTGTCAATCTTCCACTGATCCCATTCATGAATACTCATGCTGACTTGTTTCTGTTCACCCGTGACCTTATTTATCACTGGATAGGTTGCCATCTTCTTGCTCCTTATTAAATCCAAATCTATCTAGTTTAGTTTGTACTCGCTGTTGTTGTGCTAACTTACAGACGTTCTCCATCACCTTGAGTGTATCTTCAATCGATGGATTAGATTGAATACACCTCAAGCGTTGGTAAACTTCCTCATACAGAGGCAGGAAAATATCTGCTGCCTCTTGTACTTCTTCGAGTGTTAGGGGTTTGCTCAGTTCCATTCCAATGCCTCCGCTACGTCAGGGAATTGTGTTACGAATACTGCCTTACAGTTGTTGGCAATGTCCATGTGCTCCTTCTGTGTACCGTGTC
>VMBT01000524.1_pt1 | contig 24287 bp, 31 predicted proteins | sample 4404301 | NCBI WGS metagenome assembly VMBT01 (sample SAMN12238535, study PRJNA552566) | marine metagenome | isolation source: Coastal seawater | place: USA: coastal Georgia, Sapelo Island | collected 2008-08/2009-08
GCCCTTCAGGGGTCTGCGCGTATCGGTAGTCACGAATGTACGGCTGGCCGCGCAGTACGAAGGCTGAGCCGAACGAGTCGGTCTCCGACGTGTACGTAGTTGCAACACCGGCGAAGAATGTGTCCCAATCAGTGTCCGGATGGATTCTGACCACCAGGTCACGCAGGGTGGACAGCGGTACCTGATCGTCGCTGCCGAGCGCGGAGAGATTGGGCACGGCGGAGCCGTCACCGTCGAGGAACAGGTCGATGAACGTCTGGTTCACCGCTGCGACCGCCGTCGGCGCGGAGCCCCGGCCACCGGGAAGGTCGACCACCATCATCGGTCCCGTCACCTCAATCAGGGTCGACAGGAGCCAGACCGGCACGATGGTCTCGAGGATCCGATGATCAGCGAGACGGCGCCACATGACCTGCAGATCCGCCTGGCCGCCCCCACGGACCATCCAGGCTGCGGCGAGACCATTGTCAAGGCAGTGGGTCACCTTCGCACGTATGTGGTCCTGTCGAGGATGGACGATCACATCCGGGCTGATATCGAGTTCGAACACCTCGTCCCACGCCGAGTTCCGCTCAGCAACCAGGATCTCACCGGTCGACGAGTCGATCGTCAAGACCGCGGCGGCTGAGGTTGAGCCACCGAAGAACTCCTCGAAACCGGCGCTCATCTCCTAACTGAACTGCGCCAGCTTGAAGCGGGTGTCCCACACCAGCGCAGCGAGCTGGGTTCTCGATTCGACGCCAGCCTTGCGGTACATGGTGGTGAGATTGTTCCGCACCGTCGACGACGAGATGTTCAACTTCCGTGCGATCAGGACATCGGAGAGACCGTCAGCGACCAATTCAGCGATCGAACCCTCGCGCGGGGTGAACAGCGTGGGATCAAGCCCTGACGACCTGATCTGATCGAGAGCGCCGCGGATGTCACGCTCGTTGAGGAGCACCCTGCCCTCCGACGCAGCCTGCACCGCTTCGGCCAGCGGATCGACCTCGACGCCCTTCTCCAGGAACGCGGTCACGACACCGGTGTTGAACGCCGCCACGAGAGCATGCGGTGATGCCACCGAGGTGAACACCACGCACAACGTCGACATGTCGTGCTCGGCAATGTGGCGGGCGACCTCAAGCCCAGAACCCTCCTCCAGTCGGAGATCAAGGGTGACCACATCAATGTCATGCTCTCCGAGAACACCGACGGCCTCGGCAGTGCTACCAGCCTCGTGAATGGCCGCATCAGGGATCTTCAACTGGAGCGCAGCGGCAATCCCAGTGCGAACCAGTGGGTGGTCATCAACAACAAGAACGTTCATAAGGTGTCCTGAAAGGGCTTCCAACCATCCTAGACCGGGACAAATGTCCCGGGTGGCTTCGTCGGTGTCACAGAGCGATGCGGTGGGCGCCATGACGACCGTTATCGGCAACGGTAGTGATTTGTACCGGTGACATTTCTCCCGTGGCTCTCGACGCGCGCGAGCCGATCTGGTTCGGCGAATGGGAGAGCAAGCAGTCCGGGAGCCCGTCGTCTATGACTTCGGAGTGAGTTCGCGCCTCAGCCGTGAGGCGGTGCTCGGCATGCGCAAGATTCACGCTGCCGCAGCGGACGAACTCGAGTTCGCCCTCTCCCGCGCGTTCGGCACCGAGATCAAAGCCACATCGGTGGAGGTGTCACAGGTTCGCTACGAGGCGTTCGTCGCCATGGCGCCCACGGGCTCGTATCACGCGGTGATGACCTCCCCGGGGCTCGGCGGACAGTTCCAGGCAGCACTCGACCCGGAGTCGACCTCACGGATGCTGGGACTCGTCTTCAACGCCAAGGTCGACAGCACCGGTCGGGAACTGTCCATCGTCGACGCAAAGGTCCTCGATTCACAGTTCAAGGGCTTCGTGACGGTCATCGACCGGAACTTCAACCAGTACTACGCGCTCGACCTCCAGTTCTCGCGGTCGATGGTCAGCCCCAAGCAGATCAAGATCATCGATGACGCCGAACCGGTGGTGCTCGTCGAGGTGAAGTTCTCGATCGGCGTCGAGAAGATCGACTTCCGCCTGCTCATCTGTTACCCGCAGGATGTCGTCACGCCGGTGCTCGTCGCGCTGTCCGACATCGAACGGGCGTCGGCCTCTGAGGCCCTCACCCGCACCAGTCCTATCCAGAAGTCGCTCATGAGCGTCCGACTTCCCGTCTCGGTGCGGCTGCCGAGCTGGAGTGTCGACGCCGAGGTGATCGAGTCCATGGAACTCGGGGATGTCCTGCGGACCGGGCTCCCGTCCAACGTCTCGCCGGTGCTCTCCGTCGCCGGCCGATCACTGCTCAACGTCAACTGCTTCGCCAGCGGCAGGCGAGTCGCCGCCGAAGTCCTTGGAATCCACCAATCAGGAAAGGCCGACCATGAATGAGATGAAGACCCGCACCGTGAACCTCGCCGAGATCGCCGTCGTCGTCGAGGAGCATGTCAGCACCTCCGACGACCTCAGCTCCGACGTGCTTCCGGCGAACGCAGCCCGACAGCGCGCGCAGTCGATGGGAACACTCACCTGCGACATCGGTGACGTTCGCGTGATCGTGTGCACCCCTCCGGAGGCATCCGCCCACTCGGACTCGATCGTCGCGCTGCTCACCGAGACGCTGGGCGCCACCTTCGAGACGAACGACGTCGACCTTGATGCTCTGCCCGACCCGGCCGTTATCAGCGTGACCGCGCAGGGAGCCGATGTCGCCCTCATCTACGTGTCCGAAGCCGGCAAGTACACCCAGCGATCAGCGGGCGGTGACGGACTGCTCGGCATCGGCGTCCTCCGACACGTCCCACTCGAAGTCGCCGCTGAGCTCGGACGCGCCCGCATCACGATGGAGGAGATCCTGCAGTATGGACCGGGATCCATCCTCGAACTCGACCGAACCGCGGGCAGCCCGGTCGACGTCGTGGTGAACGGATCGATGATCGCCCGCGGTGAAGTCGTCGTCCTCGGTGAGGAATACGGCATCCGTATCACCGAGATCCTCGGCCGGAACTGACCGACCCCGCACCACTCAGGATCAACTCATGGGCACCACCACGCTGCTCGCGGCCTCCGTGTTCGAACTCGCCGCCCGACTCACCGTCTCGGTCCTCGTGATCATCGGCGCGGTGTGGGCCGTTCGTTGGCTCGCGCGCCGAGGCGGCGGAACATTCCTCGGCGGTCGCCAGGACATCGGGATCGTCGCGCGGCGGTCCGTTGGCCGGAAAGCGTCACTGCTGCTGGTCGAGGTCGGTGACCAGACCCTCCTCATCGGCGCCACCGAACACTCCATTTCGACGCTCGCCACCGGCGACGACCTGACACCGGAGATCACCGTCGATGACCTCGCCGACACCGATGTGAAGGCAGCGGGATTCTCCGGGGCGCTCGGTGACGCCATGCGACGCCAGTTCCGGACCAAGTCATGAAACAGCTCGTCGCCGTTGTGCTCTCGCTCACCGCGGCGATCGGACTGGCCTCCGGGCACGTGAACGCCCAGGACGTGGGCGACGACGCGTTCGACCTCAGCCAACTCGCTGGACTTCCCATCGAGATCGCCGCGATCGAGCTGCCGACCACGCCGCAAGGCGGAACCATCTCGGCGCTCGAGGACACCTCACCGGTGATCGAAAGCGACGACCTCACCTTCTCAGTCGACCTCGGCGGCACCGAGGGCCCCCGCGTTCCATCTCAATCCGTTGTGTTGATCATCTTGATCACGCTGCTCGCGGTCGCGCCGTCACTCCTGATCATGTTGACATCGTTCACGCGAATCGTGATCGTCTTCTCGCTGCTGCGGAACGCGCTCGGGCTCGGAACCACACCCCCGAACCAGATCATCGTCGGACTGAGTCTGTTCCTGACCCTGTTCATCATGGGGCCGACACTCCAGGAGTCCTACGACGAGGGTGTCAAACCGTTCATGGACGGCGCCATCGAGCAGGACGTCGCGTTCGATGCCGCGATGTCACCGTTCCGTGACTTCATGAGTGCGAACGTCGGCGCTGGCGAGCTTGAACTGATGCTCGGCGCGGCTTCCATCGATGAACCACCGGCAACCCCGGACGACATCCCGCTGCGCGCGCTCATCCCCGCGTTCATCCTCTCGGAACTGAAGACCGCCTTCCTCATCGGATTCATCGTCTTCGTCCCGTTCCTCGTCATCGACATCGTGACCTCGGCATCGTTGATGAGCCTCGGAATGATGATGATGCCGCCACCGATGGTGTCGCTGCCCCTCAAGATCCTTCTGCTCGTCATGGTCGACGGATGGGTCCTGATCTCAGAAACCCTGCTCACAGGGTTCAACTTCTAGGAGAGCCATGTCCGACCAGGCAATCGTCGAGATCATGACCCAGGCGCTGCTCACCGCCGCGAAGATCTCCGCTCCCATCCTCGTGACCGCCGTCGTCGTCGGCGTCGTCATGGGACTCATCCAAAGCGTCACCCAGGTGCAGGAACAGGCCCTGGCCTTCGTGCCGAAGTTCCTCGCTGTCGGGGCCGTCATCGCGCTCAGCGGCTCATGGATGCTCGCCCAGATCGTCGCTCTGGCAGAACAACTCCTCGTGCTCGCCGGCGACCTCGCCAAATGAATGAGCTGACCACCGTCGCCCTCGACGAAGGACAGCTCTACTCATTCCTTCTCGCCTCCGCGAGAAACGCCGCATGGCTGCTCGTGGCGCCACCCTTCGGCCGGGTCATACCCGCCCGCGTTCGCGGCGGCCTCGCTTTCGCGCTCGCTATCCCCATGAGCATCACCGGAGAAGCACGAGCCCTGCCTGAATCCGTACTCGGCCTCATTGCCGGTGTCGGCGTGCAGGCAGCCGTCGGCATGCTCGTCGGCTTCGTCGTCCTCGCGTTCATCTCGGTGTTCACGGTCGCGGGCTCACTGATCGACTTCTCCGCCGGCTACACCGCGTCTACCGTGTTCGACCCGTCGGTTGGCCAGGCCAACTCGCTGATGGGCCGCACCTACTTCCTGCTCGCCTCGGTGCTGTTGTTCACCACCGGCGGTCACCTCGTCGTCGTCGAGGGCTACCTGCGCACGTACACGGTCGCACCCCTGTCGGTGCCCGACTTCACGTCGCTCGGCGAGTTCGTCGTCACGAATATCGGCTGGCTGTTCCTCGCCGCCCTCGAGATGGCATTCCCTGTTCTCGCCACACTGCTGCTCGTCGAGGTGTGTCTCGGACTGATCGCGCGAGCAGCCCCTCAGACCAACGTGCTCACCCTCGGCTTCGCCGCCAAGACGCTGGTCGCTGTTGTTGTCATCGGCGTGTCCGTCCGGGCTCTCCCCGCGGCCGTCGAGTCGCTGGTCCTCGCCGCTGACGGAAACATCACATGAGCAACGCAGATCGTCATTCAAAAACCGAGCTGCCCACCAAACAGCGGCTCAAGAAGGCCCGTCGAGAGGGCCAGGTCGCGCGATCCGGCGACCTCGCCTCATGGATCGTCCTCGCCCTCTCAGCGATGCTCGTCCCCAGATACATCGCCTGGCTGATCTCGCGCACATCACGACAGTTCACGTTCGTTCGGGCAGCCGAGAGTGACGCCACCGACGAGATGCTCGGCGCCGTCGGCCATCACGTCGTGATCGACCTCGCCCTTCTCGTCGCCCTACCGCTCGGCCTCTCGCTCATCCTCGGTATCGCGTTCTCACTCGCTCAGACCGGCATCGTCGCCGCCCCCGACGCGCTGAAGCCCAAGCTCTCCCGGCTCAGCCTGAAGCAGGGCTTCAAACGAACCATGTCGCGAAAGACGGCATGGGAAGCCCTCAAACAGTTCCTGCGGATCGCGGTGATCCTCGCGGTCTCCGTGCCGTTCATCATCGCCACCACCGAGATGCTCCTCAAGCCCGGGGTGTCGATCGGCACGATGTTCGAACAGTTGACCAGCCGCACGGTCACGCTCATCCAGATCATCGCCATCACCGGCGTGCTGCTCTCACTCGTCGACTTCGCCTTCCAGAAGCGCAACACCCGCCGTGACCTCATGATGACCAAACAAGAGGTGCGCCAGGAACAGAAGAACTCCGACGGCGACCCGACCGTCAAATCGCGACGCCGGGCTCTGCAGTCAGAACTGTCCCGAAACCGAGCGCTCGCCACCGTCGCCGAATCGAGCGTCGTCATCGTGAACCCGACACACTTCGCGATAGCGGTCCACTACGAGCGAGGTATGTCAGCTCCGATGGTCACCGAACGGGCATCGGGGGAGCGTGCCGTCAGTGTCCGCGACGAGGCCCTCGCGGCCGGTGTCCCAGTGATCCGCTGCATCCCACTCGCCCGCAGCCTCCACCGGGCGACCCGCAAGGGCAAAGCCGTTCCGAAGGAGTTCTACGGCGCTGTGGCTGTCGTGATCGCCTTCGTGACGCGCCTCGGCACACGCAAAGCCTTCGGGATCATCCATGACATCGACCCCGACCTCCTCGAGGTGCTTCCCCTCCCGGGCCGAGACCGAGCGGCATGACCCGGACCCAACCCCTCTCCGGGCCGTGGCAAACGGCACACCGTAGGTCAGTACAAACGACCCGTGGTTCAGCCGGAGATCGTGACGAGAGGCTTGTGCAAGCGACAGAGACGTCGAATTCAACTGAGCAAGGATGCGAATGGAGATGAACAAGCTGAACGTGGGCACCGCAGCGTTCCCGCTCGCCGTCATCGGGATCATCGCCATCATGGTGGTGCCGATGCCGTCGTTCGTGCTCGACATCCTGCTGTCGATCAACATCGCCGCCGGCGTCCTCGTCCTCCTGTCGACGCTGAACGCCACCCGCGTCCTGGATCTCGCGTCGTTCCCATCGATCCTCCTCCTCGCAACACTCTTCCGGCTCGGACTCAACGTCTCGACAACCCGGCAGATCCTTGGCTCGGGAACCGCCGGATCGGTCATCACCTCCTTCGGTCAATCCGTTGTCGGCGGCTCACTCGTCGTCGGACTGATCGTGTTCATGATCCTCGTCATCATCCAGTTCGTCGTCATCACGAACGGCTCATCACGAGTGTCCGAAGTCGCGGCGAGGTTCACCCTGGATGCCATGCCCGGCAAGCAGATGGCCATCGACGCCGACCTCAACGCCGGCCTCCTCACCGAGGCCGAGGCGCGCACCAGACGAACCGAGATCGCCCGAGAAGCCGACTTCTTCGGCGCGATGGACGGAGCTTCCAAGTTCGTCAAGGGAGACGCAGCGGCTGGGCTCATCATCACGGCCGTCAACCTCATCGGTGGGCTCGCGGTCGGTATGACCTCGCTCGGTCTGACCGCGACCGAGGCCCTCGACCGTTTCGCGATGCTGACCATCGGCGACGGCCTCGTCTCGCAGATCCCGGCCCTGCTGATCTCCATCGCCGCGGGCATCGCCGTCACCCGTTCCTCCGCTACCGAAGACGACCTCGGATCCGCCGTCGTCGAGGAGTTCTCCCGCCAGAAACGCGCCTTCCAGCTCTCCGGGGTGGCCCTCGCAGCCCTCGGTGCACTCCCCGGACTCCCGTTCATCCCGTTCGCTCTCGTCGGTGGCATCCTCATCGCGCTCTCGGTTCGACTGAAGACCACCGAAGCCGTCGAGACCGTCGCGGAAGAGGACGAACCGGCACCCGACCTCGACTCGCACGAGGTACTCGTCCGGGACATCCGAGTCGAACCGCTCTCACTTGAGCTTGCCAACGACATGCTCGACCTGGTCGACCCCGCGACCGGCGGCGACCTCCTGGACCGCATCCGGGGTCTTCGCCGCAAGATCGCCTTCGACTACGGGCTACTCATGCCGACCGTGCGAACCACGGACAACTCGACACTCCCCGCAGGGACCTACCGAATCTGCGTGCACGGCGTCCAAGCAGCACAGGGAGTCGCTCCTCCCGGAAAGATCATGGTCATCGACGATGACCTGTCAAGGTGGCCAGGGGAGACCGTCACCGAGGTCGTGTTCGGCCTCGACGTCAAATGGATCCCCGCCTCATTCCGAGCAGCTGCGGAAAGCGCCGGCGCGACGGTCGTCGACCGGTCCGCGGTCATCACCACCCACCTCGGCGAAGTCGTCACCGCTGACGCCTCACACCTGCTCGGGCGTCAAGACGTCAAAGAACTCGTCGATCACGTCAAGGAAACCGACCCGGCCGTCATCGAGGACCTCGTCGGCGTCGACGTTCCGATGACCGTCGTCCAATGGGTGTTCCGAGACCTCCTCGACGAGGGAATCTCCATTCGCGACTCAGTGCGCATTCTCGAAACCATCGCCGGTACCTACCGCCAGAGCTCTGAACCGACCGAGGTCGCCGAACGCGTCCGTGAGGTCATCGGACCATCGATCTGCTCACCACTCCTGCACGAGGGGCGCCTGCCCGTCATCAACCTCGAGCCAGTCCTCGAACACGAGTTGATCGCCGCGCTCGCCACCAACAACGGATCCGACGTCCTCACCGCGGAGAGCCTGCAAACCGTCGTCGCAGACATCTGCGACATCGCCACACGGGCGCAGGCCAGCGGAGTGGAACCCGTTCTGATCGTGAACCCCCATCTGCGCCGCGCCCTCGCCGAACTCCTCAAGAAGATCACCGCGGCACCACGAGTGCTGTCCTTCGCCGAGGTGCCGCAACAAATCCAGGTCACCTCGACCGGCACGGTGTCCCTGCCGATCAAGTCGATCGAAGGAGGCGGCGATGAACCCATCTGACATCGCCACCGAGGCCGTCAACGCCCGACGTTCCGTCATCCGGCTCCGCCGGCGCGGCTTCGTCGCCCTGGCGCTCATGGGCCTCCTCATCATCGAAGTCCGCAACATTGACGCGAGCCAGACAATCAACTCGTTCATCTCGGGCATTGCGATGTCCTTCGTCGGCGTGTGGGTTGTCGCCGCCGTGCTCGAGAACCTGTACCTCGCCTACTCCAAGTCGGCGATCGAGAGCACCATCAACGACGCGCTCTCCGCGGTATCCGACACGCAGACGGCATCACCGAGCCCGGCAGGGGAGGTGCGTGAACGATGAGCCTCACCGACGTGTCAACAGTGACCGACAGCATCAGCATCGTCCTCATCGATGACCACCCGATCGTCCGAAGCGGCATATCGACGCTGATGAGCCTCACCAACGACCTCAACGTCGTCGGCGAGGCCGAGTCCGTGGAAACCGCGATCGAGCTTCTCGGTCAGGTCGACCCTGACATCGCCGTCCTCGACCTCAGACTTCCCGACGGTCCCGGACTCGACGTCGCCCGATGGATCGCCGAGAACCGTCGACGCACACGATGTGTCGTCCTCACCTCGGTGCCGACGGACCGGGCGATCGTCGCCGCCTACGAAACCGGCGCGGTCATGGCGTTCCTCGCGAAAGAAGCCGACATCGACCCGCTGCTCGACAGCATCCGGCAGGTCGCACAGGGGCACGCGCTGCTCGACGCCTTCACGGTCCGCGACGCATCGGCCCGCCTCGACGAGTACGGGGTGCACCAGCTCGACGCCCTCGGTGAGCGGGAGTTGAAGATCGCCCAACTCGTGGCAGCCGGACTGTCCGACACCCAGATCGCCGAGCAACTGCATGTCTCGCTGTCCACCGTGAGAAATGCGTTGAGCTCGATGTACTCGAAGTTGTCGATCGAACGGCGCACCCAGCTCGTCCGACTCGTCTGGCTCGCCAGGTCCGACTCCGACATCCTCTGACGTCACCGCGCAGGGCCCCACGCGACGCCGGCGCGCCGGACCCGACAGCGTGGTCACGGCCAGTACAAACCGCCCGGGTCAAAGCGTCTAAGGACACATTTCCTATACCAATTCGCCGGCAGGTCACGAACAATCGAGTCATGCACAGCAGCGATACCGTCGTGACGCCGACCTGGGCGAACTCGTCCAATCCTCTGGCCCGAGGTGTCGCGCAGCCGTTGCAGCGCTTCCTGCATCGCGAGATCGCCGGAGGGGCGCTCCTGCTCATCGCCACGATCGCCGCGCTCATCTGGGCGAACATCGGGCACTCGTACCACGACTTCTGGGAGACCGAGGTCGACCTCACCATCGGTCCCTGGAGCCTGCTCCACCACGGCCACTCGCTGACCCTCCACAGCCTTGTCAACGACGCCCTCATGGGCATCTTCTTCTTCGTGGTCGGCCTCGAGATCAAACGCGAGTGGACCACCGGACATCTCGTCGATCGACGCGCCGCCATCGTCCCCATGATCGGCGCCATCGGCGGCATGGTCGTCCCAGCTGTCTTCTACCTCGCGATCGCCGGGCCGAGCGGCGCAGCGAATGGATGGGGAATCCCCATGGCGACCGACATCGCCTTCGCTCTCGGCGCGCTCAGCGTCCTGGGAAGCCGGGTGCCGAGCTCACTCAAGGTGTTCCTGCTGACGCTCGCCATCGTCGATGACATCGGCGCGATCCTGGTCATCGCGCTCTTCTACTCCTCAGGTATCAGCACCGTGTGGTTGGGTGTCGTCGCGATCTGCGCCACGGCGATGATCGCCGCGCGCCGAGCCGGAGTCCGCTACATCCCCACCTACGTCGTCGTCGGCGTCACCCTCTGGTACGCGCTGCTGCAGTCGGGAGTCCACGCGACCCTCGCCGGCGTCATCTGTGGTCTCCTCACCCCGGCCCACGCGTGGATCAACCGGTCCGGACAGCGTCTCGAGGTCGTCAACAACCCGAAGAGCGTCCGACAGCTCGCGCTCGCCGCCCGCGAATCCGTGCCGGTGACCGAACGACTCGAGGAAGCCCTCCACCCCTTCACCGCGTTCATCATCCTTCCGATCTTCGCCCTCGCGAACGCCGGCATCCCGCTCACCGGTGAAGCACTCGCAACCATCGGCTCGCCGGTCGCGCTCGGTGTCGGCATCGGCCTGCTGCTCGGAAAGACCCTCGGGATCTCGCTCAGTGTCGCGATTGCCGTGAAGAGCGGTCTCGGACCCATGCCCGCCGGCACCAAGCCCCATCACATCGTCGGCGTCGGAGCGCTCTCCGGCATCGGATTCACCGTCGCCATGTTTGTCGCCGGTCTCGCGTTCACGAACAGCGCCGATGTCGAGGCCGCGAAGTTCGGAATCCTCGTCGCGTCGTTCGCCGCGGTTGTCGTCGGCCTGTCCGTGCTCTCACAACGCAGCAACTCCGCCGCAACGGAAACAGTTCACCAACTCGACAGTCAGCCATCCGACGAGGCGATGGCCGCCTGAATCGATCAGTCACAACAACGGCGTCGGCCCTGCCGATCCGGGAAAGGTCATAGGGAATGACCACCATCACCAACTACACATTTGCGGAGCCGCTCCTCGGCTTCCCGAACGACAAGCACTTCGAGCTCGTCGCCCAGCCTGGTGAGGACCATTGGTTCTGGATCCAGGCGCTCCCTGACGGTTTCCCCGCCTTCCTGGTGGTCAACCCGTTCGCCTACATCGACGACTACTCGCTCGACATCGACGCCGACACCGTCGCCAAGTTGTCGCTCGACAGTGACGAGGACGCCATGGTGTTCGCGATCGTCAACATCGACGCGGGATTCACCGCCAACCTCGCAGCCCCCCTCGTGCTCAACGGCAAGAACGGGCTCGCTCTCCAAGTGATCAACGACAACGCGCCGACAGTCGCCGCGCTCACCGGGGAGCGGAACTGATGCTGGTGCTGTCGAGAACTGAAGGTGACGGCGTTCACATCGGCGACAACGTCGAAGTCGTCGTACTCGAAGTCAAAGGCGACGCTGTCCGGCTCGGTTTCCGCGCACCCGGGAGTGTTCGCATCCTCCGCACCGAGCTCGTCCGCGAGGTGCAGCGTGAGAACGAGAGCGCCGCAACCGTTCGCCAGACCGAAATCCAGTTTCCGCAACTCAGGGAGGAAGCCAAGTGACTGAGAACATCACCCGTAGTGGGCGGCGCCGCCGCAACATGGCCGAGTCGGCAACGAACGTCGACGTGCTCGAGCACATGGGCCTCGTGCGGAGCATCGCCGTGTCGATGGGGCGCAACTACCCGCGCCACGTCGACATTGAAGACCTCGTTCAGGCTGGCATGGTCGGCCTTATGGAAGCGGCCCAGCGATTCGACCCGGAGCACGGTGTGCCCTTCGCCGCGTTTGCCTCAAGAAGGATCCGTGGCGCGATCAACGACAGCGTCCGCGAGTCCGCCTGGATGACACGAGGAGCTCGCGCCAAATACAAGGAGATCCGCACCGTCGAAGAGCGCCTCGCCGCCGAAGGGGACCTCACCAACCGACGGGTTGCCGAGGAGATGGGAGCCACTGAGGAATCCCTCAAGCAGTTCCGCAGCGACATGGCAATGCGCGAAGTCGTGACCATGGACAACAACCAGGGAGCCTCGATCTCGGACTCCCTGCAGGCCACCGATGCCAGCCCGGAGGAGGTCGCGGCGTCCAACGACATGGTCGAACGGCTCACCACGGCGATCGCGACACTCCCGGCCCGCTACCGAAGCGTGCTCGACGGGTACTACTCCCAGGGAATGACCACCGTCGAGATCGCAGCTGCTCTCGGAGTGAACCGCTCCCGGGTCTCAGCGATCCTCCAGAGCGCCCACCGGCGGCTCGCCGAACACCTCGGCGTTGAGCCGGCCGCGGTGTCCCGAGTCGAATCACAACACGACGGGACCATTGGTTCCGTCGTTGACCTCCGTGCGCTCATCGCCTCCGCAGAGTTCACCGTGGGGGGCAATTCATCCACTTTCCTCCGAGTTGGGTGACCGACGAGGCCGATCTGCCGAAGAACTATCGACGTGACACCAACCATCAGCGACGAGGGAAACCGGTTGCTCAGAGCAGCCGAAGCGCATCTCGCCTGCCTCAACGAACTCAGTACGGCACTCCTCGGATTTCTCGATGCCTCCCTCTACGGTGACCAGCGGGAGCTGCAGTCGCGATCCGCGGAGCTCACCTCACTCGAACGCTCCGCAGCCCAACACGCCGTGACGCTCTACGAGCTCCTCGGTGACGAACCTGCCGATGAACCCAACGGAGGTCATCCGTCGCACCTGGGAGCGTCGTTGATGCGATTCGGCGTACCCCAGCATCGGGTGTTCGACATCGACGCCCGTTACGTCACGATCCTGCGGGAACTCCGTACTCGCGCCGGGGATGTGCGAACCGACAGCGGGGCAGCCCTCAAGACGCTCAATCTCAACGACACCGGACCCGAGCTCTACGGACGGCGCGGCCAGACGGTCGCATCCGGTCCGGCACGGAAACGCCTGATCGAGGCGGCCTGATGGGTGTCGAGGCGCTGTCCAGCGCGGTCTCTGGCCTCTTCGCGCATCGACGCCGGCTGGATGTCATCAGCCACAACGTGGCGAACTCGAACACCATCGGTTACTCCCGGCAGCGTGTTGACCTCGTCTCCGCCTCCGGTGCCGGTGTCGGAATCCACTCAGGGTCCTCCCGGTCGCTCGGTGGGGTAGAGGTCGCTGGAATCACCCGCTCCCGAGACTCATTCCTTGAGAGTCGGTCGCTGGAGGCCTCCGGTTCCAGCGCGAAACTCGTCGCGTCGCACGACGTCCTCATGAGCGTCGAGGCGCTCATCGGTGAACCCAGCGATCACGGCATCATCGCGGGACTCGACGCGATGTGGGGTGCGTTCGATGACCTGGCGAACTTCCCTGATGCCCTGCCGCAACGCGAAGCAGCGATCCAGAGCGCGGTGACCGTCACCGGCCGTCTCAACGAGATCGACCGCCAACTCCGGCAACTCCACGAGACGACGAAGGAGAGCCTCCAATCCGATGTCGCGAGGGTCAACGCACTCACCTCGGAGATCGCCACCCTCAACGAGGCAATCTCTGCTGTCGCCACAGACCTCTCGCCGAACGATCTGCTCGACCAGCGAGACCTCGCCGCATCGTCGCTCGCCCAACTCGTCGGAGCGCGAACCCGCACCCGCGCGGATGGATCCATGGACGTGTATCTCGGCAACACGACCCTGGTCCAGGGGTCGCGGACCTTCGCCGTTGAGGTGGCTGAGACGACCGATGCCACGCTGTCGCCGCTCGGCTTCCAACGAGTCGGACTGGAAGTCGCCGGGCTCGTCACCGTCACCGATATCGCCGGCTCGCTCGGCGGAAAGCTCGACGGTCTCAACGGCACCGTTCCCGACTCGATCAACTCGTTGAATGAGGTCGCGCAACAGCTCATCACCGATGTGAACACGTTGCATCAGGCCGGTGAGGACCTGAACGGCGCCACGGGCGGACCCTTCTTCGATGGCTCCGATGCCGGCACGATCAGCGTGTCCACCGGTATCCAAAGTGATGCGCGACTGGTCGCAGCCGCCAGCCCATCGGGCGGAACCCGTGACGGGTCCAACGCCGCAGACATCGCGAACCTGCGATCGAGTACCACAGGTGCAGACGCCACAGCCGTCAGTTTCGTCGCCACCCTCGGACTCACCGCCCAGGCAGTGGGTCAGCGGGCGTCCGCTGAATCGGACGCGTTCCAGCGCGTCGAGGAGGCACGTCTGACAGCTCGCTCAGTGAATGTCGAGGAGGAAATGGTCGACCTCATTGAGGCGCAACGTTCCTATGAAGCGGCGGCCCGAGTGGTGTCCACCATCGACCAGATGCTCGACACACTCGTCAACCGGCTCGGCGTCGTCGGACGGTAGTCATGCGGATCTCCAACCTCTCCCAGTCGCTCCAGACCAAGCGCAACATCTACTCCCTGCAGAACCGCATCGCCGAAGGACAGCTCCGACTGTCCACCGGAACACGGATCCAACGTGCGAGCGACGATCCGACCGCCGCGCTCGAAGGACTCCGCATCTCCCGAGAGCTCCGCCACCTCGACTCGTTCCAACGCAACATCTCCGATGCCCAGACCTGGTTGTCGCTGGCCGACGGCGCGCTTCAGCAGACCAACGACATCACGATCCGCGCCCGCAATCTCTTCATCCAGGCCGACTCCGGCGTGCTCGGACAGGACGAACGGGACGCGATCGCGAGCGAACTCGACGAACTCGCCGCAGCGGTCGCCGACACCGCCAACATGACGCGAGCCGGACATCCCATCTTCGGCGGGACGAGTTCCAGTTCCTCCCCATTCGCTGCGAATGGCTCTTTCAGCGGTGACACCGTCGAGATCTCCCGGCAGGTCTCGACCGGTGTGAACATCGTCGTCAACCTGAACGGTGAGGAGACCTTCGGCACCTACGACGCAACCGACCCGTCACAGGGCAACCTGATGCAGGTCATCAAGCAGGCTGCGACTGACATCCGAGCCGGCGCCGATGCGGGCCAGCACCTCAACCGCCTGGACGAGCTCACCCAGGGCATTCATTCGGCGATCGCCAAGGTCGGCGCCCGACAGCAGGCGGTCGAACAACACGAGGAGCGCCTCCTCGATCGCCGAACCCAACTGCAGTCGCAACGATCCGCCGTTCTCGACACCGATATCGCCGAGGAGCTCCTCGAGCTCCGACAGAACGAGGTCGCCTATCAGGCGGCCCTCGGTGTGTCCGCGCGCGTGCTCTCGACCTCGATCCTCGACTTCCTCCGCTAGGGGAGCGTCGGTACAAATCGACGGTCGTCACCAGCGTCGAACCTGCCGACCAGTGAACACAGGAGAGGACATGGTTCACGTAACACGACTCAACGGCTCACGGCTGGTCATCAACCCAGATCTGATCGAGCGACTCGAAGCCCACCCGGACACCGTCATACACCTGGTCAGCGGTGAGGCCTACATCGTCAAGGAACCGATGACCTCGGTGATCGAGGCGATCGTCGACTTCCGAGGGCGAGTGATCTCGGCCGCGCTCAACTCGGCCCCGGCGAACCTGACGGTCGTCGAGTAGGGCGCATCATGCCAACGACCATCATCGGAATTCTCCTCGCCATCATGACGGCGTTCGGCGTCATGTTCATGGGAGGCATGGCCCCGGTCAGCATCTTCTTCGGAGACCCGGGTTCAGTGCTCCTCGTCTTCGGCGGATCGATCCTCGCGACCTTTGCCTCCGGGTCGTTGTCAGACATGACCACCGGACTGAAAGCCGGGATCAAGACCATGATCTCCAGTCCGAAGACCGACCTTGCCCCGGTCATCGCGCAGATCACCACCATGGCCGACAAGGCCCGGAAGGAAGGTGTGCTCGCGCTCGACAAGGAGATCGAGGGCATCGAGGATCCGTTCCTCGCGCGAGGTATCCAGCTCGTTGTCGACGGCACCGATCCGGCTGAAACCCGCGAGATCCTCGAACTCGAACTCGCCCGCACCGCTGAAGACGAGGCGGCAGCCCAGGGTTTCTGGACGAAGGCCGCCGGCTACGCCCCAGCGTTCGGCGTGTTCGGAACGGTCGTCGGGCTCATCGACATGCTCGGCAACCTGTCCGACCCCTCCGCTCTCGGACCTGCGCTCGCTGTCGCGTTCGTCACCACCCTCTGGGGGGTCTTCCTCGCCAACTTCCTCTTCCAGCCCATCGCCTCGAAGATGGAGAGGAACGTCGGGTCGGTGATGGCACTCAAGGAGATGCAGGTCGAAGGGGTGCTTGCCATCCAACGGGGCGTCAACCCGCGGAGCCTGAGCGAGAAACTCGTGGTGTTCCTCCCCGCCTCCGCACGTGAGTCCTTCGACCCGAACGAGCTGAAGCAGAGTGCCTAGTCGATCGCGTCGGGCTGCCAGCCAGGCGAGCGCTCCCTCCAAGGCATGGCTCGACTCGTTCGCTGACGCGATGACGCTCCTGCTGGCGTTCTTCGTACTCCTGTTCTCCATGTCCGAGATCGACGTCAAGAAGTACGAAGCCTTCTTCGAGGGGCTCAACGGACCGATCCCCGAGCAAGGTGACGGCGAGTTCGAGGGAACACCCTTTGATCCCGACGCACCTCCGCCGGCAGGACCCGACGCAGACATCGAACCAGAAGAGGACGCGTCAGCTGAGGCAGCGCCGGAGGATCCGACCGACATCCCGAGCGACGTGACCGAGAGCACCGCTCCGCCGACCGATGACACCAACGCCGACATCGAGGAGTTGGAGGAGGACTTCCTGTCTGTCACCGTCGCCGAAGCTGAGGATCTCGTCGCCAAACTCGATGAGGCTCTCGGGGTGCACCTCGACGAGGACGACTACGCCGTCGAACTCGATCAACGCGGCGTCGTTGTCCGCCTCGCCGACCAGACCCTGTTCGCGTCAGGCCGGGCCGAACTCTCAGAAGAGGCGCAGGACATCGTTCGAGTCGTGGCCGACGTGCTCGCCGACACCGTTGACAACCAGGTCGAGGTTGAAGGGCACACCGACAACCGTCCGGTCGGAAACACCGAGTTCCCGAGCAACTGGGAGCTGTCGACAGCGCGAGCCACGAACGTGCTGCGCGCCATGCTCACCCTCGAGGATCTCGACCCGGCCAGACTCGCGGCTGTCGGCAGGGCGGACACCGTCCCGCGTGCCGACAACGACTCCCCTGAGGGACGAGCGAAGAACCGACGAACCGAAATCGTGGTGTTGTTCCCCACCCTGGAGGGCTGATCGCCGTGGATCTCGCCTTCCCGATCTCCGTTGCCACACTGGGTGGGCTCGGCGTGACCGCGCTGGTTGTCCGGACCGGAGCCAGAACGATCCGGGCTGCCGTCGTCGTGGCCGCCACAGCGGTCGGAGTTCAGATCTACAACGAACCGTCCGTTGCGAACGAATGGATCGACAAGGCGCAAGATGGCCTGATTGCCGGACTGTCCGAGGTGTTCCCCACGCGCGACGAAGGAGAGGTCGAGGACCTCGTCGACCGGGGAGCGACAACCGTGGGGGAGTGGTTCTCCGAGGAGCATCGAGACGAACTCTTCGACCAAATTGTCGACGGCACCAGTCGTTTGGACTCGTTGAGAGACGGGCACATCAGCGACAAAGGACCGGGATCCTGGGGAGGTCTCATCGGAGGCACGGAAGACAGCCCTGCCGACCCGTAGACACCAGTCGGGTGAGTGCAGCGCTGGTCTCCAGCGCCCAGTCCGTCAGGCAGCTCTGCGACGGGAACGCGCTACCGCGACGACAAGGGTGTTGACGGCAATGACCACTGAGGCATGCCAGAGAATCGTGCGGGATCCCTCGGTGAGGGCGTAGACCACCCAGAACCCCTGGGCGAGAATCGAAGCACCGACGCTCATCAGCGAGAGTCCCGCGGTTGACGGATCACCGATAACCGCCTGCAGCATCGACACCGAGATCAGCACGGTGATGGACAGCAGAGCAACGAAGCCCGCCGTCTCCCCGCCGAGAGAGATCACCGTCATCGACGCAGCAACCGCAACGACTGCTCGAACCAGGGTGCCGCGTGAGATGCGCCCATCTCGGAAGAGTCTCGTGATCACCGTGACCACGAACGGAGCGCCGACGACGTTGGCGGTCAGCATGTAGTAGTCAGCGGCGACGACGCCGTAGGTGCCCCAAGCGATCGTCGACCACATGATCAAGATCCAGGCGGTGGGACCGAGGCCCTCCGTTGAACCGGCCCGAACCACTCGAATTGCCTGTGCTGCGGGAAACGCCACCATGAGCAGCGTCGCGAGCGCACTCGGAACCCACGGCGGCAGGGAAACCACATCTTCCAACGCGGTCGACGTCGTCTCGGCGAAACCGACAATGGAACCGCCGACGATGACCAACGTCAGCGCCCACGCAAGGTCGCTCGCGGTCCAACGTTCACCGCTCACAATCCGGGCACAGACCTTTCCTCCACGTCTCGAGTATCGAGAACGTGGCTGACGGTCACCAGAGTGATTTGTACCGATTGTCGACAACCGCTCAACGGCGGTGCGCTCAACGGCGGTGAACGACACCACGACCACCTACGACCTGGCTGGGTACCGTCCGGTCACCCCACCAGGCTCGCCGCGGACGCATCGAGAGCGGGATCTGGGCACCTCGTGTAGATGGAGTCGCCGATCAGTTGCTTGCCGACGCAGTGCGCCGCATGTTCGATACCGGGTGCGATCTGCGCCTCGGTCGTGAGGCCGTGCTCGGTCAGCCATCCTCCTTCGCAACGGCCTGTTGTCGAGTCGAACCCGGGGCAGAACGCGCCCACATAGGCAACATGATTGGCCCAGCTGCCCGCTCGGAAGTCGATGATGTAGTGACCGGTCTCATGGGCGAGCACCTCCCGTGACGGACAGCCCTCAGTAACGATGGTCCTGGTTGATGGGTCGTAGTAGGCCAACGAGTTCGTACTCAGGCTCGTCTCCGACAGGATCAGGCCCGGCAGCGGGATACCGCGGGGCGTCAACCAGGAGTCGAGCAGCTGAACGGTGAGCTCGGAGCACGACGGCGTCGCGTTCTGAGCCTGATCGGACACGGGAGGCTCTGCCTGCGTCTCCGAGTCCGCGAACGTGAGGTCGACCTCTCCCGACGTGAGCTCGACGCCGGCTGCGACGTCATCGTCATGCGTCCCATGGTCGTGTTGGTGGTCATGGTTGTGTTGAGTCTCGCGCTCGACGCTGACCTCTCGGCCGGGTTGAGAACGATCGGTCGCACCGTTACGAACAGAGTGATCGAACTTGCCGAAGAAACGGTGTTCCTTTCCGCCCACCCATCGCGACGTGCTCTGCGAGAGCACTATCGCGTCAGCAGAACTCGTTCCGGAAGCGGCATCGCTGGTGGTTCCAGAACGAGTGGTGAGGGCAACCGACAGCCCGCCGAGGAGCAGAACACTTGCGGTGAGAATGACGAATCGAATTCGGGGGGTCATGCCCCCATCGGTCGGCAGCCATCGGGAACACCCCTAGACCGATGCGACCTTGATCAGAGCGATGGTGCGCCTTCGCTCCTCAGGTTGATGAGACACCAGTGGATGAGATCAACCTCGGGCGGACACTGGATCGACGCCTCGGAGGTCGTGCTGTTCGGAACCGGACACTGAGGTATTCACCAACAGCGTTCTGAGGATGTTCATCCAAGGGTTGGTGCGCGCAAATACCGTCCGGGCAGGAAGCGACGACGTCGGCGACGATAAGGGGAACCTGACCGGTGACCGATGTTCAGGGTCGGCGCGTGAGAGTCAGGCGAAGCCGTTCGTGACAGCGCGTTTGCGCAGTGAGTGGCCGATGTCAGGCGGCGGTGAGTGGCCCGCCGAGCATCGGGCCGGGGAACCTGAGGATCTGTGCGTCGCCGATGTCGGCGACATCCAGGGTTGCAGCAAGGGCGCTCTTGGCAAGGTTCATGCGGCGAGCTCGCCGCTCATCAAGCTGGAAGTTGATGACCGAATCGTCGTTGATATCGATGTCACTCACAGTCAGGTCTCCTTGGGATGTCACCCGTTGTTACGTGACCTGAGTATCGGGAACCGCGACGCCAACTGCCAGAGTGATTTGTCCCGATCGTTGACGGCTACTCGACAACGATGAATGACGCGAAGATCTCGTCGGCGGCCGCCAGATCGCGCTCGGACACCACCTGGACGACGACGCGTACCTGGAACGCCCCCGATGCCGGCTCGGCGACCACCGCGACGACCGCGGTGCTCGTTCCACCGCAGTCCGCCCAGAAACCCGACACACCGCTGTACAGCCCGTCGTCGTAGGGCTCGGCACCGAGGTCCTCGCATATCGGGTTCAAGGCGATGTTCAGATCGTTCACGATCGAGTCGATGGTCTTGGTGCCGTCCGCAGAGACGTCAAAGGTCATGCCGGGGTCATCAAACGTCGTCTGGAATCCCTCGATACTCGGGGCAGCCCACACACTCGGGCCACCGAAGTCGACGTTGAAGCTGCCGTCGACCTCAACCCATTCGGTCGGGACGCTCGCGAAGATCAGCCCTTCGTCGTCGCTTACTGTCTGGTACTCGGTGTATTCGTCGCTGTCGCCGCTCTCCGGTAGGGCGACATCGTCGAGGTTGCCGCCCGACGCGATACCGGTCTCAATCGGTCTGCCGTTCAACTGGCCGCTGAGCACCTCGCCGGTGGTGGTGCGCACCACCTCGATGTTGATCGTCGCTGTGGGTCCCTGCGTTCGGATGACATCGCAGTAGGCCTGATAGGTGCCGTCCTCAGCGATCGGGATGTCCTGCATCGTCGTGATCAGGTCACCGGGGATGATCCCCACAGCGTCGGCGGGCGAACCCGGTCGGACGCTCGCCACCCAGATACCGGGAATACCGTATTCGTAGTCGTAGATCGCCGTTCCGTTCACGCCGATCGAGTCGACATGCTCCCCGGCGATGAGGCGGTCAAGGACCGCGGAGACCTCACTTGCAGCGATCGCATAGTTCTTGTCGATGTCGCTTCGGCCCGCGTAGTTGATTCCCGCGATCGACCCGTCCTCGTACAGCAGCGGCCCACCCGAGTTGCCACCGAGAATCATCGCGTCGTGCTCGAGCACCATGTCGACGGACGACCAGCTCGACTCACCCGAGGCGGACGTGCTCGCGATGATCCCCGCGGTCAGGGTGTAGTCGACCTCGTCGAATGAGCCCTCGTCCACCGCCGGATACCCGGCGGCGAAGATCCGAAGACCGGTACGAGGCTCGAGGTCTGAGAACTCGCGCGCCTCGTATCCGTCCCCCTCCAGGTCGATGACAGCGAGATCAAGGCATTCGCTCGCGCCGAGCAGACGCGCATTCACCGTGCCACGACCGGGCACCGCAACCTCGAGCAGGGCGGCTCCAGTCACGACGTGATTGTTGGTGACGACGAGCCCATCAGCGCTGATGACCACTCCACTGCCCACGCCGGAACCCTCGAAGACCAGTCGCGTGTCCGGATCAGCGAACGTGCCCTCCGCCAAGATCTTGACCACCGAGCTCTCAACTTGCGAGATGTCGAAGGGTTCGGCCTCCGGAGCGGCCGTCGTGGAGGTCGTCTGCTCAGGCTCAGCGGCCGGCTCCTGCGGCGCAACGGTCGTCGTCGCAGCCACCTCATCTGACATGTCGGATCCGGGACCGCTCGCATCGTCGGAGGCACCCGAGCATGCCGCGAGGGCGATCAGCGTCACACAGGCGGTGATCCCACGCGAGCCTGAGAAACGACGTCGGGATGTGTGGCTCATAGATGCCTCCTGATGCGGGCCGTTTCGTCATCGCAACTCCGATGAGCGACTGGTCCCCGCCGAACCTAGTCCTTGAGTCGCCGCTCATGGTCGAGTGCGGCCCGCAGGGACAAATCAGCCATCACGCCGTTGGCGAACGCGCCGAATGATCAGTTCAGACGATTCAAGCGAAGCGAGGTCACCCATGACTGTTCTGGCACCACTGGTAGTTGGCATCACGTTCTCCTACGGAATCCTGCTCGCCGTCCTCGAGACACGAGGCTCCCGGCACTGACGCGATGGGCGGCGTGACGTGACGATCACCCAGTCGTTCGACACCTCACGTCCGCGTCGCTTCGACTTCATCACCGGCGAGGTCACGCCGACGTGGCGTGGACGAATTCACGCCGCGTCTGCCGCAGCCTCGACCATCGCGTGTGGAATCTTCGGCGTTGCAGCCTCCGGTCTCGCATTGATCGCCTGCCTGATCTACTCCTTCTCGATGGTGGTGTGTTTCGGTGTCTCTGCCGGCTACCACCTGCGCGCAAGGTCACACCGCGCGCAGACTCTCATGCGACGCCTCGACCACGCGGCGATCAACCTCCTGATCGCTGGTACCGCGACTCCGCTGTACTTTCTCGGAGCCCCGGCCGCCTGGGGTTATCCGATGCTGGTCGCCACTTGGTCGAGCGCGCTCATCGGCGTGATCGTGAAGCTCTCGGGGAACCTGTCCCCGTCAAGCAGCCTGTGGTTCTTGTTGACGGGCTGGACCGCGTTGCTCGCTCTTCCCGCGATCTGGTCGTACTCCGGGTCGACCACCGCGCTCCTCGTTCTCGCCGGAGGCCTCGTGTATTCAGCTGGAGCACTGTGCTTCTGGCGGAAGTGGCCGACCCTCAACCCCGATGTCTTCGGCTACCACGAGTTCTGGCACGCCTGCACCGTCGTCGGAGGCTCGCTCCATCTGCTGGCGGTCCTCAATCTTGTCGCCCAGATCGGCTCGTCGACCGCACCCCTCTGAGCAGCACCGGTCCGGCCAGTGACAGCGGGGCGAATGTCACATGTCATAGATGCGCTACCGGCCGAACCACTCCGACATGGAGGCGCAGCCGGCAAGACCTCGAACGGTCATCGACAGGATCCGGTCGCTGCACGACGCAACGTCATGCGAGTCGAAACGTGCGTTCCTCGCGGGCATCCTGAAACCCCTCGACGCTGACTTCACCGAACTCAGCCGGGCGGATCACGAGGTCCGGCTCGGGCACGACTTCCGACGCGCGGTGTCCGCCCATCGACAGCCCCCGCCGATACCGATCACGGTGTGCGACCCGGGGACCGTGGCCCGAGTGAAAGCGATGCTCGACCTCGAAGCCCGGGCGGTTGTGCAACAGCGAGCCGCCTGAGGCGGAAGCCGACTAGTTGATCGCGATGATCTGCACCACCGCGATCAGCGCCGTGAAGAGGGCGTTTGTCGCTCGGTAGAAGTTGTACTGGCCGACCGGCGCGATCGAGGCGCCCACCGGGCTGTTTGCGACGCTTTCCGGCATCGACTCGCTCATCTTGATCCAGCCCTGTTGGGCGGCGTCGAAGCTGAGGATGCCGAACAGGGCGATTCCAATCGCCGTGACGGTCAACATCAGCGCGAAGTCACTTGCGGAGCTGAAAACGATCGTCGCGGTCAGTGCACTTGACGCGATGAAGTAGGTGAGTTGATTTGTGCGCATCCGGTCCGACATCTGCCGTCCCAACTCCAACCAGGCTGCTTCGGTCATCGTTATCCCCTTGCTCGTCAATGGGCGCTCGGAATGAACTTCCCCCGACGGGAGGATCGTGAAGCACTCTTGCGAAAACCTTGTCATGCCGGATGACTGGGTACAGATCGCCCGAGTCGCCCCCTGGGTCCCTGCCGATCATCTGGGTCACACCTGAAACCGAACAGGAGGCAGGCAACATGAGCGAACGACACATCCACCCGGAGTTCGGACAACTCACGTTGCTGCCGCAGGCGTCACCGGACAACCCGCTGGCGTTAGACCCTCGCACCCGTGAGCGAGGCTTGCAGCACGTGACCGAGATCCGTCGGGAGTTAGCTGCTCGAAAAGCACTGCGTGACGCAGCCTGAAGCCGAGAGTTCGTCGATCCGGAGGCGACACCAACGGGCATCGATGGCTCGTCGAGTCACATGGGACACGACCTAGGTGGGCTACCGACCCAGGTGCCATCGCGCCAACGAGGTCGAATCCGTCCCGGTAGCTGCTGTTGAAGTGAACGCCGACCACTTCGGCGCCGTTCATCGCGGCTGCGAGCGACAGGCTCGCGAGCACGGTGACGGTTCGGGACGACTTCATGGTCATCCATGTCGGCGAGGAAACGC
>VMBT01000525.1_pt1 | contig 24205 bp, 21 predicted proteins | sample 4404301 | NCBI WGS metagenome assembly VMBT01 (sample SAMN12238535, study PRJNA552566) | marine metagenome | isolation source: Coastal seawater | place: USA: coastal Georgia, Sapelo Island | collected 2008-08/2009-08
TATTTCGCGCTTTGAACCGCATTTTACAAATGAATAGTCCGACCCTGCATGCTTTAATTGCCGAGACACCCGTTCGGTGCCAGCACTCTATTTTGGGCCATGATCTCACCCTATCCTGTTCTTCTGAAACATTTCTGTTTCATATTCGATCAAATTGAAAAAGGGGGCCATCCACATAATCGTTTCAAGCCATGTCAGCATATTTTTTGAGGGCTATGTAGGTTGGTTAAAGCCCGTCAGAATAGAAATCACAACTTTGTTGCCGCCGTTCCAACCACCATCCTGACTGCTCTGGCCATTGGTGATATTGGCATTGCGAATTCAAAGCCTGACGCGCATGCAAAGGCCAATTGGGATTGGCCAAAGCTTCGCGTCCTATGGCAATGAGGTCTGCCTGATTGTCTTTGAGGATCATTTCAGCCTGCTTGGCGTGGGTGATTAATCCCACGGCCATCGTCGCCATATCAGCTCCCTCTTTCACCTGAGAGGCAAAAGGCACCTGAAACCCGGGTTGCCGCCGTCCCGAATTTCCGGCAGTCGCAGAACCGGAAATTCCACCTGAGGAACAATCAATCACATCCACACCAATCACTTTGAGCGCTTTGGCAAGGTGGACTGTATCCTCAATCTTCCAGCCATCTGCGGATCCATCAACGGCTGATACTCGAAAAAACAACGGAAGGTCATCAGGCCAGACGGCCCTCACAGCTTCGCTGATCTCAAGGGCCAAACGCATCCTGTTTTGCAAACTGCCCCCATAGGCGTCGCTTCGATGGTTGGACAAAGGTGAGAGGAAACTATGGATCAGATACCCATGAGCGCCGTGGACCTCAAGCACGTCATATCCGGCGCGCACGGCCCGTTTTGTCGCAGCCACGAAATCATCACGTAATTCTTCAATATCGCGCAATGTCATTTCGTGAGGGACGGGCCATCCATTATCGACCGGAACTGGTGATGGGCCAAACGGGATCCAAGGATGATCGCCCCGCCCGTGATCTGCCTCAGTAAGAAAACTGTTCCCATACCAAGGACGTTGCATCCCGCCTTTGCGCCCCGCGTGGGCCAATTGGATGGCAGAGACAGCGCCATGGGTTCTTGCAAAACTGGTGATTTCCGCATGCGCGCCGACCTGACCGTCCTCCCAAAGTCCCGGACACCCATGGGTGATGCGGCCAGATTTTTGAACTGCTGTGGCTTCGGTGAAAATCAAGCCTGCTCCCCCCATGACAAAGCGGCCCAAATGAATTTTATGCCATGTATCTAGATATCCCTCATGGGCACTATATTGACACATGGGGGAAATCACGATCCGGTTAGAAAGGGTCACCCCACGAAGGGAATAGGGCGAAAATAATTTAACGGTTTCGGTCATTTATCTAAGGTCCTTTGTCAGATGCAGTTGCTTTATCAGCGATACTGGCCGAGACAAACTAACTGTATAGAGGGGTCCCGTAAACCGCGCTATTGTCGATCAAAAGAAAGATTTCCGCCTGACAGGGACGCTCAGAGTGAAATGTTACAAATCAGTTAAACCAAGCTCTTGACGGATGATTGGAAGATAGCGTTCAGCCTCTGGGCTTGCGGGAAACACTCTCCTGAGTGTTTCATAAGACTGCATCGCACCTTTGAGATCGCCAAGGCGCAAATTGATCATCCCAAGGCCCGAGATCGCCCCAAAGTGACGCGGTTCCCTCTTAAGGACTTCAAACACATCATCACGGCTTTCTTCAAATTTCCACAGCATAAACCGCACCGTCGCCCGTTTGTTCCAAGCTTCCGTAAAATCGGCATTCACCGCGATAAGATCGCCGAATATCTGTTCCGCCTCATTAAGCTGACCCGCGTTCATTGCGGCCATGCCGCGAAACATCAAGGCTTTCTCCTTGTCGCTTTGGTGCGCATTTGTCCAACTGTCCCAAAGAGCGGTTATGATGGGTTGTGCTTCACTAAGTGTCTGCGCCGAGGAAAGATCATCCAGAAGGCTCTGGCTTTCGTTTGCGTGCACAGGTTGTGTCAGATGAAACACCACCAAAAAGACAAGGGTTAAGAACGGTTTGAACATCGGCCTTTTATCCTTTTTTCTTTTGTGGGTCAGAAAAATCCTACCACAAATGTTGCTCAATTTACATTGCTTATTCATAACGACATGCAATCCAGAATTTCTGGAATACGGTCTTTGAAGCGGAAAAACCCATGTGTTGCATGAGGCCAACAGACCCTGTCGTATTTGGACAGATAGGGAACCACCTCTACCCCAACTTTTTCCGCATCTCGCATGAGCTTACCCAAGAAGCTTTGCACTGGACCGCAGGGCGCATAGGGCGTGACGATTTGCTTGGCTGATCGTTCCTTTGCCATGACGAGAATATCTTCAACCTTCGCAACGGTATGGACAGACCCAATTCTCTCTCGCCACCGCTCATCAGATTCCGTTGAAAGGGCAGTCACGAATTGCTTTACAGTCCCTGACATTTCAAACGGACTGAGCCGGTGAAGGCGGGATATGCGCAGCGCCCCGACCGGGTTTTTGAAGGTTTCCACAATATCATGTAAATGTGCATCCTCTTCATGAAGTAGAAAAAGACTTGGCAAGCTTGCATCAAAGGGTTTTTGCGCAGGCGAAAGGTGGCGCGGATGTTGCAGGTTTTCGCGCAAAGGAGGTGCGTTTTTTACCAAGCCCGCTGGGCGAAAACGACCTTCAGTGAAATTTTCAATGTTCTCTGCTCTGGCGAGATAGGTTTTCCCGACGGTTTGCAAGCCTGCAACCCAGCGCCAACTGAGCGTATTTGACGCCGGATCCCCATCCAAAAGGTGCCGCATAAAGAAATCCGCCCCCAGTTGCCATGGAAGGTTCAGCGTGAAGATCCAGATTGAGGCAAACCACATGCGTGCATGGTTGTGCAGATAGCCTGTCGTCACAATCTCATCTGCCCAAACATCAAAACACTCAATACCCGTTTGCCCGAGGCAGGCATGCTCCCACCTCTGGCGCAATCCGGATTGGGTCGCGATCTGATTTGACAATTCTGCAAGATCTCTTTGATAAGACGTCCAGACAGAGGGCCGCATTTCCAGCCAGCCTTTCCAATAGGTGCGCCAGAATACTTCCTGTACAAATTTCTCCGAAGCAGTTCGCGAATGACGCCCAAGCACCGCGCCCAAAACATCACCTTCGCTGACGATGCGACGGCGAATATAAGGGGAGAGGCCAGATACATCCCGATGCGCACCCGCGCCTCTGTCATAGTTTCTCAACTTGGCGTAGGCACTACCAGCTTTTGGCAAAAATTCTGAAAGTTTGCGAAGGGCCTCTGCCCTGCTCGGTATAAACTCTGCCATCGTTTCCTTAATCTGCCCGTGATTGGATGCTTGCAAAGATGTAATTCAGAGGGACGTAAGATCAATCCACCGTCCTGATGGTGCAAATGCACCCCTTACGAAGAGCTTGTGTGCAACAAAAACTGTGTCTAGGCTTTGTCCATATCCAACAGGAGGTTGATGACCTATGGACCAAGACGCCTTTTCCCTGCGCCGGCGGAACCTGAACGGGGGAACGCCCGTTTTGTCAAACTGGGGTTTTCGTAATGAAACTGATCCGTTGACAGATGTTTTGCTGGGATCACCGGCACATCTTTATCATCGTGCGACCTCAAGCCTGTCGCGCAAATACCTGCGCGACAGCCCCTGTGATATTCAGATCGCACAAGCCCAACATGCAGAGCTTGTTTCTGCCTATCGCCATTACAATGTGAACGTTCATATGCTGGATCCCGAACCCGAACTGACGATGCAGGTCTATTCGCGCGATTCAAGCGTGATGACACCCTACGGCGCAATCATCACAGCCATGGCCAATTGGTGGCGGCGGGGTGAAAACTATGCTGCAATCCGCGCCTATGAAAAGCTTGGTATCCCTATCTATGACATGGTGACGGCGGGTACTTTTGAGGGGGGCGATTTCAACGTCATCGAAGAGGGATGCGTTCTGATCGGTTGTGGAGGGGCGCGAACTCAAGAAGAAGGCGCGCGTCAGGTTGCAAGCTGGTTTGAAGCCGAAGGATGGGAAGTCCGCCTTGCCTTTTTTGACGAATACTATGTGCATATTGACCTGATGGTGGTGCCCATCGCGGAAAAGCTCACTGCCGTATGCCTCGATTGTACGGAGCCCGGGATCGTGGAGTGGTTGAAAGCCAAAGGCCATGAGATTATCGATGTTCCGTTTCGCCAGACAATGGAGCTTGGCTGTAATCTCATGTCCCTTGGCAAGGACAGAGTGATTGTGCCTACCGCCTCTACAACACTCAGCGAAAACCTCAAAGCCCGCGGTTTTGATGTCACCTGCGTCGACACGGCAGAGATTTCAAAGACGGGCGGCGGCATCCACTGCATGGCCCAAGCCCTGCGTCGGGACAAGGCGGCCTAAGGACTTTTTGAAACAGCAGATTGCCAACAAAAAAAGCGGCGCAAATTCAATGTGCCGCTTTTTTTAATGGCATCAATCTTTTCAAAGCGCTTTTTCAAATCCAATCAGTGTATTCACTGTGTTGACACCGATTTCTTCGATATCGTAACCACCTTCCATTACAAAAACTGTGGGTAAACCGGCAGCGGCAATATCTGCGCCAAGCGTCAGGTAATCATTGCTGGTCAGTTTAAAGAAACTGATCGGATCATTTTCAAAGGTATCGACACCCAAGGAAATAATCAGCGCATCCGGCGCAAAACCTGCAATCCTGTCCAAGCCCTCTGAAAGAGCCTTTCGCCATTCTCCAAATCCGGTTTTTGGAGGCATTGGAAAATTCAATGTAAATCCTTCGCCCGCGCCGGAACCCGTTTCGTCGGCATGACCAAGGTAATAGGGAAAAGCATCCATAGGATCGCCATGTAGTGAGACAAACAACACATCATCGCGCGCATAGAATATATCCTGAGTTCCGTTCCCATGGTGAAAATCCACATCCAAAATGGCAACGCGCGCGGCCCCTTGGTTCCGCAGATGTTGGGCGGCGATTGCGGCATTGTTCAAAAAGCAATATCCACCATACATATCCGCTGTCGCGTGATGTCCCGGGGGGCGACACAGCGCAAACGCACAGCGCGCCCCGTTGCGCACCCGCTCTGCCGCTGTCAGTGCCACTTGAGCGCTGGCGTAGGACGCCTCCCAAGTGCCCTTGCTGATGCTTGTCTCAGCAGCAAGGGAATAATACCCAAGCTTTCCTTCGATATGATTGGGCCGCTTTGCTGACATGCGTTTGGCCGGCCAGTTGGACGCAATCGCTTCACCCTTAAAACCTTCCTTTTCCCAATCAGCCCAAGCATGTTTCAGAAACTCTATAAAGTCATCATCATGAATGGCGCGGATCGGGTCCATGCCGAAATCATCAGGCGCATGGATTTGACCAAACCCTGTCTCTTTAAGACGTTTCAGGATATATTCCATCCGAGAGGGGCGTTCATGGGGGTAAACCAGTTGTCCGCCATAAAGCTCCGTCTGAGAGTCGCGCAATTTGTGTTTTTCAGAAAAAATGATGTCCATGAGTGATATCCAGTAGGAATAGAAAGGGCCGCAAGGCATATCCCTGCGGCCCTTGAACAATGATTATTTTTTCAGGTTGGTCCAGATGGTATCATAAACTTTCTGAACGTCTTCTGAACAGGCCTGCACGAATTGAGGATTGCCCCCCGCGGGCGGGTTCAGTTCTGGCGCCGTGCTCAAGGCAGCATCCAGAAAGGGTTCAACCCCTTTAACGCCGGATGTGTAGCGAGCGTAATTTGTCACCGCCGCTGCATTTTCAGGATCTAATAGAAAATTCATGAACTTGATCGCATTGTCGCGATTGGGCGCATCTTTGAGCAACACAACGTTATCCATCCAAACAATATATCCCTGCTCTGGATAGGCATATTCGATATTTGCACCCTCTTCGCGTGCCTTCATGCCAAAACCGTTCCAAATCATACCAGCTGCAACATCACCGGACACAAGCACATCTTTGGCGACATCAGACCCGAAGCTGGCCCAATTTTGTTTGGCGTTTTGAACAAGTTCATTCAGCGCTTTTAGCTGATCTCGGTCTGTGCTGCATTGTGGAATACCAAGATGCAAGGATGCCAACGTCAATGTTTCACCTGCCGTATCCAGAACATTGATTTTTCCTTTCAACTCCGAAGGCGGGTTAAAGATAATGTCTGTTGTCTGAATATCGCCAGAAAACACGTCACGGTTCACCGAGAATGACGTCGATCCCCACTGATAGGGAATAGAACTTTTACGACCGGGATCAAAAGACACGTTCATCCACTGATCCATAATATTGCCAAAGTTGGATAATTCGTCAGAGGAAAATGTATCCAGCATTCCCTCGTTAGACATAATCTCAACCATATAATCCCCCGGCACAGCCACATCATACGTGCCCATAGAGCCCGCTTTTAGGTTGGCCAGAAGCGCTTCATTGGAATCGTAAGTATCCATCACGACTTCTACGTCATATTGCGCCGAAAACTTATCCAGAAGCTCTTGGGGAATATATTCAAACCAGTGGTATATGGCGAGCTTGCCTTCTGCATGGGCTGCCACCCCCATGACCGTGAATGCCAGCGCCGCGGTCGTTGCTTTAAGTAGTATTTTCATTGTCCTCTCCTAACTGGGTTATTGGGCTTCATCAGTTTTACTGATGAAATATGAAAGCGTTACCATCACGATCGAAAATGCCAAAAGCATCGTCGAAATCGCCATGATATTTGGTTTTATCCCTTGTTTCACCGCGCCAAAAATTGCCGTTGGCAAAGTTTCAACACCTGCCCCTTTAACAAAATTTGTGATGATGAAGTCGTCAAGTGAAATTATGAAAGCCAATAAAAATCCCGATATGATTCCCGGCATCATCAGGGGAAGCAGGATTTTGGTAAATGCCTGTCTTTTGGTGGCATAAAGGTCTTGTGCGGCCTGTTCATAGGTATCTTCGATGCCCTGCATGCGTGCTGCGATGGGCAGATAGGCAAAGGGGATGCAAAATGCGATATGGGCCAGTAAAATACTGAGAAGTCCACGTTCGAAACCGATGGTGTTAAAGAAAATAAGAGTTGCAACAGCCGTCACAATTTCAGGCACCATAAGGGGAAGCGAGATCAGTCCAAAGGACACCGTGCGCAACCGAAACCCTCCTCCTCGGATCATAGCCGTAGCCGAGAGAGTCGCAATAAAGGTGGAAACGCTGGCAGCAACAATCGCAATGATAAAACTGTTACGTGCTGCCAATTTGAATTTTTCGCTTTCCAATCCCACAAAAACATCCACATACCATCGCCAAGAAAACCCTTCCCACAGCACGATTGAGGGCGAGGCATTAAAGCTATAGACGCCCACCACGATCAGCGGCAAATAAAGGATCAAGAGGCACAAAACTGTGAGTTGAATAAAACCGGGGTAAGACCGAAGATTATATTTGCGCGCCTGCATTTTACCCTCCGCCTTTTGCTGCTTGCGATTGCTGGCGAGCATAAATTGTGAGGATAATCATAACCATGGACAAAAGGATCATAGAGGCGGCGGCCCCAAAGGGCCAATTGCCGGCGCTGCCCTTGAATTGTTCTTCGATCAAGGAACCTATCATGAAATTTTTTGCGCCCCCCAAAAGATCAGGCGCCAAAAATGCCCCGAGAGAAGGCACAAAAACCAGAATGCAGCCTGCGATAATGCCAGGACGGACCGACGGCAGGATCACCCGCCGCAAGGTCACCCATTTTGTGGCATAAAGATCAGCCGCCGCCTCGCTCAGGGTAAAGTTATATCGCTCAACTGCGGCATAGATGGGCAGGACCATAAAGGGCAGATAGGAATAAAACAGCCCGATCTGAACAGCAAAGCTTGTATTGATCATCTGCAGGGGATCGTCAATTAACCCCATAGAAATTAAAAGTTTATTGACCGGCCCCTCTTCGCGCAGCATGAACCGCATGGACACGGTGCGGATCAAAAGGTTCACCCAATAGGGTATGGTAATCAAAAACAGCCAAAAGGCGCGACTGCGCTCTGGTCGCGTGGCAATGAAATATGCCGTTGGGAAACTTACGATCAGACAGAAAACAGTTGCCAAGCCTGCCTGCCAGATTGAGCGCCAGAAAATCATTATGTAGTTCCACTCGATCGTGCAGGCCTCATCTCCGAAAAGGCCACGATTACAAAAAAACTGATCATAAGCGGCAAGTGAAAATTCCCAAATCACGCCACCGCGAAATTCTTTTGTCAAAAAGGAATAGATCAACATTAAGGATACAGGCACAAGGACCATGACTGACAGAGTGAGCCATGCAGGCATGAGCAGCCAGACACGCGCCTCTTTGTAGGTTTCACTGCGGATGTCTCCGCCCTGTGCGCCCCCACCCGCCATCAGTCAGCAAGGAGCCGCGCGGCCCCCTCCTCAATCATCACAAAGACTTTAGAGCCGGTCGCGAAAACGCGCCGATTGCCCCTGTCTGAATTGGACGCGCGCACGCGAAAATCTATGCCGTTATCCAACCGGATAAGGCTCGTAATGTCCGTGCCTATGAAAATATTATCCTGCACTGTGCCCAAAAATGCCTCCCCAGTTTCATTTTCGTCACTAAGGAATATCCGCTCCGGACGGATCGATACGTGCAGATGATCACCAACGTCCACACCTTCTGTCATTGGGGCGGTGACTGCCAACTTGCCCTCTATCTGGCACTGAGCGACTGGACCTCTTACGGCTGTTACCTCTACCTCCAACAGGTTCGTATCCCCGATGAAATCGGCAACAAAGCGATTGCGTGGCCTTTCATAAATATCGCGCGCCGCGCCAAGTTGCTGGAGTTCTCCGTTTGACATGACCGCGATACGATCGGACATTGTCAGCGCTTCTTCTTGATCATGTGTTACAAAAATAAAGGTGATGCCAGTTTCACGTTGCAATTGCTTGAGCTCAAGCTGCATCGCTTTGCGCAGCTTAAGATCCAATGCTGAAAGTGGTTCATCAAGCAACAGCACCTTCGGCTGGGGCGCAAGTGCTCTGGCAAGTGCCACGCGCTGTTGCTGTCCTCCGGAAAGCTGGGCAGGCTTGCGCGCAGCAAATTCTGTCAGCTGAACCAAATCAAGCATTTCATCTGCGCGTCCAAGAGCCTCAGATTTTGGCTTTCCAAGCATCTCCAAGCCAAAAGCAACATTTTCACGCACATTCATGTGCGGAAACAGTGCGTAGTTTTGAAACACTGTATTTACAGGCCGTTTGTGAGGAGGAAGCCGGTCAATCTCTTGTCCGAATAGAAATATTTCCCCTTCGCTTACGTCTTCAAAACCAGCGATCATCCTTAAAAGCGTTGTTTTTCCACACCCTGACGGCCCTAAAAGAGTAAAGAATTCATTGTCTTCAATGGCAAGGTTAATCTTTTTTAATGCAACAAAGTCGCCGTATCGCTTAACAGCATCCTTCACCAATACGGCTGGTTTTTTTGACACTGGTCACCTTTTATTTTCTCATTCCCGCCTAAAGTCTAATAATTACAAGCGATTTGCAGAAGAAATGTCTACCTCAGCCCACATTAGGCAAAAGCTAATTCAAATCAAATTTTATTTGCCTGTATCGTGCCTTTTCTCTATTCCCTCCAAGCTATTGATAACATCATATAGATCCACCCTTCGATCACGAAAAATGCACCAAGCATCTCGGTATTGGGCCGCTGCAAACAGATCCACGGTCGCCAAAATATGCGTTTCAGACTGTCGATCTGCTTCGGCGATTTTAGCGCCTGTGAAGTCCGTTATAAAAGATGATCCATAAAAGGTAATTTCCGACCTTTTACCCGCTTCGGATCCAACGCGATTTGAGGCGACCACAGGAATGACATTTGCCGCCGCATGTCCTTGCATCACGCGCTGCCAATGGGCAGCGCTGTCTAACTCAGGGGCTTCCGGCTCCGATCCAATCGCTGTTGGATAAAGCAATACCTCTGCCCCCATCAATGTCATCGCGCGGGCAGCTTCGGGGAACCATTGATCCCAACAAATCGCGCAGCCAAGTCGGGCAAATTTTGTGTCAATCACTTGAAACCCAGTATTCCCGGGGGAGAAATAGAATTTTTCTTCATACCCCGGATTTTGGGGAATATGGGATTTGCGATAAAGTCCCTTGATTGTTCCATCAGCATCAGCAACGACAAGCGAATTAAAAAACACCTGACCCGCACGTTCAAAAAAGGAAATCGGCAGCACTACGCCAAGATCTTTGGCCAGCGTTGAAAAATGTTGAATGAGCGGGTTGTTTTCTCTGGACTTGGCCAATGAGAAATACTTTGGGTCCTCATCAATGCAAAAATAAGGTGTCTCAAACAATTCCTGTAACAGTATTATCTCTGCTCCCTCAGAAGCCGCTGCCCGCACCAGCCCCTCAGCGCGGGCAATATTGTCGTCAATATCCCAACTGCATGCCATTTGTGTTGCGCAAAGAGTCACATTTTTCATTTCCACACCTTTACTCAAACTATCAACAAAGACCCTCAACACTTTGTTTTAAAGCCATTTCACAACTCTTGAGCTGATCAATCGTAATATATTCATCCGGCTTGTGTCCTTGCCCAGACATTGATCCTGGACCACATACAATGGTCGGGATGCCCAGGTCCACAAATATGCCTGCCTCTGTGCCAAAGGCAACTTTGCACACGTCTTTGTTGCCCACCAACTTTAGACCCATTTGGGTTACAAGCGCACTTTCAGATACTTCCAACCCGGGATAGCTGAACACAGTGGTCAAATGAATCGCCTGCGTCCCAAGTCTTTGTTCATACGCTGCATTTATACGATCTATCTCTTTGGTGATGTCTGAAAAGATGCGCGTCTCACCATCCTGAGTAAGATATCTGCTCTCAAAGGTCAGCTCTGCGCTATCGGGAACAATGTTTAACGCACGCCCTCCGTTCATCTTTCCAACATGAAACGTGGTGAAGGGCACATCGTAATGATCATCACGCGCCCCGATAGAAATGTATTTTTCCTGAAGCTCTCTTAAGGCTGTTACCAAATCCGTCGCCACATAAAGAGCATTGACAAAATCGGGTGCCAGAGCGGAATGCCCCGCCTGCCCATTGCATACGGCGCGATAGGCGGTTTTGCCTTTGTGACCCACGGCAACCTGCATTTCCGTAGGTTCGCCAACAACACAAATATCAGGCTGACCCAGTTTCCCAATCAGAAACGGTTTCATTTCCTGTATCCCTATGCATCCAACCTCTTCATCATAGGAAAACAAAAGCGTCAACGGTTTGTGAAGCGCGGATTTTGACGCCAGATCAGCAGCCGAAAGCATACAGGCCAGAAATCCCTTCATATCGGTCGTTCCGCGCCCGTAGAGCCGATCGTCTGCTTGCGTAAGGGCAAAAGCCGGGCGCGTCCAGTTTTGTCCGTCGATTGGAACGACATCCGTATGACCAGACAAAAGCACACCACCCGTTTCAGCGGGGCCAAACCGCGCAACAAGGCCGCATTTATCCCCGTTCATATTGGGGATGAGGTCGATCTTTGCGCCCCGCGCGCTACAAAAGTCCTTGATGTAGGAAATTATTTCCAAGTTGGATTTGTTGGACACCGTATCAAATCCAACCAATTTTTCCAATATTTCTTCCACAAGTGACACAGATCTATTCCTAATCGATGGCAAGCTCAGCGATTTCGCGTCGAAATGGCAGCGCATCACCAATATCGGGTTCATCCAATTCACGCGCATAGCGGTGACCGGCATATGTTGCCCAGGCAATCGGACCCGGGGCGTTAGCATCCCCGATAAGTTTTACAGATTTAATTCCCGCCTCTGCCCAATCATTTTCCCGCGCCTGAAGGTCAAGGTAAAGACCATTGTTTTCTAGCTTGGAGGCGACCATTAAAACTGCATCGCAGTCAAAACGTTCAGTCCTGTCAGTAAAAACACAGTTGGACAGGACATGATCTTCGGCAATCTCAATCACACCGCGGTTCAGAACGATTTTCACGCCAAGCTCTGCCAGACGGCGATGGATCACGTGCTGTTCAAGCGTATTGACTGTCCAGTCAGATACATACGCCGAAGGTGTGACAAAGGTCACCTGACACCCTTCGCTGACGAGCAATTCGGCCAAAACACCACCCATGTAGTAATGATCATCATCATAAACGATCACATGTCCGCTTGGACGCGCGCCCGACATGATGTCATCTGGCGTAAAGACTTTGGCATCAGTGTGCACTGGCATTGGGACAACATGCTGCCGGCTGACACCGTCACGGCGCCAAGTGGCGCCGGTTGCAATACAAATATGCTCAAACCCAAATTCCAAGATTGCTTCTGCATCAAGAGCGCTGTCTAAATATGTTTCAACATTGGGTTTTTGTTTGATATGAAATTCACGGTAGTCGGCCACGCGTCCCCATGCGCTTAACCCCGGAAGGTGCCTTTCGCGCGCCACCCGTCCACCAAGAACCATTCCTGCCTCTGCCAACGCCACGTCATAGCCCCGTTCTGCCAAAGCTTTTGTCGCCTCAAGTCCTGCAGGTCCAGCCCCAACAACCAACACATTGCTGCTTGGACCTTTGGCATTCATTCTCTCTGGATGCCAACCTTTGCGCCATTCTTCCATGAAGGTGGGGTTTTGCGTACATCGGCTTATCGACATTGTCATATCGCCTGTGATGCAGATATTGCATCCGATACATTCGCGGATATCCTCAATGCGGCCTTCTTCCACTTTTTTGGGTAAAAAAGGATCAGCGATGGAAGGACGCGCGCATCCGATCATATCAAGCACACCAGATTTGATCATGCGCACCATAACATCAGGAGAGGTAAAACGCCCGACCCCGACAATAGGTCTGTCAGTTAAATCGTGGATGCCTTTTACCAAAGCCTCCTGAGCGCCCTCTTGAACAAACCGCGATGGCCCAGAACAATCTTCCCAAGCACCGTGGGCCAGATCCCAAAGATCAGGCAGGTTTTTGTTCATCTCCACGAAATCGCGCACCTCTGCGTTAGAGAAGCCAAGATCGCCTATGGTTTCATCGAGGCTGACACGCAGCGTAAGCCCCATGCTATCCCCGACTGCGTCGCGCACATCCGCAATGACTTCATTCACAAAACGGGATCGATTTTCGAGGCTGCCGCCATATTCATCGCTGCGCTGGTTGGTTGCGCGGCTGAGAAAATGTTGAAAAATGCCAAAGCCATGTGCCCCATAAAGGCAGATAAGATCAAACCCCGCCAATTTCGATCTCTTGGCCGCGTTCACAAACCAGCGTCGCAAATTGCGAATATCAGTTTTATCCAACGCACGCGCCTGCACGGGATCGTTTGTAAAAGTGCGAATAGGCGCGGCTGTGACGGCCAGTGGGACTTCGCGGGTATAAAGGTTTGGACCATTTATCCCAGAATACGCCAATTGAATGCCCGCAAGTGAACCGTGCTCTTTCATCTTTTCCGCCATTTTGGCGAGCATCGGGATGTCTTTGTCTTCCCATAGACGCAACTCGATAAAGGGCGTAATTTCGGAACTGTGGTGCATTTCACATTGTTCTGTGAATACCACACCCCAACCACCTTCCGATTTGATGCCCCGCATGGCCGCAGCGGCTGAAGGGTCTCTGTAACCTCCACCATTGCAATGGGGCACTTGATAAAAGCGATTTTTCGAAGTCACCGGACCGATTTTCATCGGCTCAAAAAGAATGTCGTAACGGGGGTCGCGCATCATAGCCTCATGTCTCGTCGTCTCTCCTCGTTCATCCCATGATCGAAGATTAGAAAGAAAGTCAGTCTTGTAAAAGCACTGATTAGGGGCAAGCTAAGCGTTTTTCAGTCTGCAATTGTATGCAAGCCGATCAGCGCATCGCGTGTACATTCGACTTTGCAATGTTGAACGAAGGCACGGATGACGTTGACATTTTCTGCCTCCGGAGTGGTGAGAATGCCCATCTTCATAGGCCTGACATCGCCAATAATCGGAACAAAATGCAACGGCTTTCCATCTGGCGATCGCGCATTCAAGGGGCGCACATTGGCAATCGAATATCCATAGCCATTCGCCACGAGACTGCGCAAAACAGCCATATCGCGCGTGCGTTCTTTGATCTGTGGCTTGACCCCCGCTTTTACAAAAAATGATTGGAAATAATCTGCGCTAAACGGCAGATCCAAAAGCGCCATTGGATGAGGGGCGAGCTGTTCGATCGAAACCGATCTTTCCCCGGCCAAAGGATGATTTTCACCAAACATCGCATAGGGTGGCAAAGATGCAAGTTCTTGAAAATTCAAATCACTTGGCACGTCGAGATCATACGTCAGCGCCACATCAATTTCTGCGCGTCGCAAGTTGGTGAAAATTGCCACTTGATCCAATTCATATTGCCTGAAACGCACATCGGGAAAGTTTCGTTCAAAGCTGGAGCGAAGGCTCGGCAAAACGACTTGCGCAAATGTCAACATGCACCCAACTGCCAAGGGGCCCTGTATTTTGCCAGAGATATCACCGGCAAGATCGACCATGGATTCGGCTTCGGATAAAACGCGTTTAGCTTTTTCCATCATCTGCCGCCCCGCCAAGGTAAGCGATAGACCTTTGGCGTGTTGGCGCGCAAAAAGCGGAAGCCCGAATTCGTCCTCCAACTGGGAAATAGCGGCCGAAATAGACGGAGAGGACACGTTTACTTTTTCTGACGCGACAGCAATTGAGCCGGATTCGCCCACAGCGACGAAATACTCCAATTGTCGCAAGGTAAATCTAAGCATCGCTTTCCCTCATCAGAGTGCCTTGTTCTTATCTTGCGCTATTCATCCCCGGGTACTCCGTAAGAAGGCGCCTCTGTTGGGTTCAAAGCACGTTGAATATATGCATCCAGTTGTGGCTTATAGATCTGCCAAGCTTTTTCAATTTCACTTATCGGACAGTCTTCGGTCCAATCACACCGCAAATCCGCAACAGGCCAAGGCACTTTGTCGACGACTTTCATCCCCGCCGAATGAATTGGGCCTGCCTCGCCGCCCGCGTCCAAGCCTGCGCGCATTGCCGCCAAAAGGCGGTCTCCGATATGCCCCTTTGCAGAAATAAAACCAGAAACAATCGCTGCCGGCACCTGATCATTTGCCAAGAGATTTCCGCCGGAGGCCACATTTTTTCCCTCTGCCTGTGTCCAAATCCCAAGTGAGTTTTCGCCAGAATGGATCGCGGTCTGACCAAGATGATCCACAGCAAGAATTTGGCGATATTCGAGAAAATTGGCCGTTGTCTTTAACTCTTCCAATGCCTGTTTCGCATCCAGTCCGCGTTCCATCAAGTCCAGCATTTTGGGACCAAGTGACGGGTCAGTTACATTCTGAGAGGCAACCGCGCCAACGCGTGCACGCGCGTAAGCACAGCGCGCAGCAACTGCAGGCGAAGAGGACGCAACTGCCATCCCAAACATTCCCGTTTCTGCACACCGCGCCACCAAAGAAAACGTCATGGAGTGTATCCTTCCGGAATTACTGCGGTCCCATCAATTTCTACCAGCCATTCAGGACGTGCCAACGCCTGCACAACCAACCCCGTTGAAACAGGATGTACGCCTTTGATGTATTCCCCCATCGTGCGGTAGACCGCCTCACGGTGACGCACATCCGTGATATAGACGACGACTTTGACAAGGTGCTCCATTGATCCACCGGCTTCTTCAATCAGCTGGCGGATATTTTGCATGACCTTGTGTGTTTGTTCTACGGGATCATGGCTGTCGATATTGACAGCATCATCAAGGTTTTGCGGACATTGCCCGCGCAGCCAAACTGTCTTTCCCCCTTGGGTCACCACGGCCTGACAGAGGTCATTGTCCAGCTTTTGTTCGGGGTAGGTATCTTTTGTGTTAAATTTGCGGATGCGATGATGCGCCATATGACAGTCTCTTTGCGATTGAAAAACTTTCACCAACTATGCTGCCGACTCACAGATAACTTCAAGTACTCAAATAAAATTGTCCCTGTTTAACAGTTAAGCTCTGTCTAAGAATGCTTTAGCTTCTGCCTAATCATTGATTGGCAAAATTGAATTTTCTGTACCTTGGGTCCCCCATTATAGCTGGAAGGAGGTCAAATGTCCGCAGGATTAGGAACTTCATCATGCCAATTAAAGAAGTTGACACAATCGTCGTCGGTGCAGGCCAAGCTGGTATTGCAATGAGCGAACATCTCACTGCGAATGGCATCGACCATCTCATTTTTGAAAGAGACCGCATTGCAGAAAGCTGGCGTACACGTCGTTGGGATTCTTTGGTCGCCAACGGACCTGCATGGCACGACCGGTTTCCCTCGCTCGACTTCGAAGGACATTCAGGGGAAGATTTTGTATCAAAAGACACCGTCGTGTCGTATTTCGAGAACTATGTCGCACATATCAATGCACCGGTAAAATGTGGCGTTGACGTAACGCATGTTACGCGGGACGGTACATATGGCGGCTTTGCCGTCAGCACAACATGCGGCCTCTATCGCGCAAAGCATATTGTTGCAGCAACCGGTGCTTTTCAAACACCCGTCATGCCGCCAATCATCCCTGAGGAGGCAGGGCTTCAGCAGATGCATTCCGCCGACTACCGCAATCCAGACCAGCTTCGCGAGGGGGCTGTTCTGGTCGTTGGGGGGGGATCTTCAGGCGCGCAAATTGCCCAAGAGCTGATGGAAAGCGGGCGTAAAACCTTTATCTCCATCAGTCCCCACGATCGCCCCCCTAGACGCTATCGGGATCGCGACAACGTCTGGTGGTTGGGCGTATTGGGCAAATGGGAAATGCCAACGCCAGCACCGGGAACAGAACATGTGACCTTTGCCGTCAGCGGTAAAGATGGTGGTCATACCATCGATTTTCGCAAATTTGCAGCCTCCGGCATGGTGCTTCTTGGCATGACACAGGCCTATGATAACGGTGTTTTGACCTTCGCTGATGACCTTCAGGCCAATATCGCCCATGGGGATAAAAATTATCTTTCCGTTCTTGAGGAAGCGGATGACTTTGTGCGCCGCAACAACCTTGATCTGCCCGAAGATCCAGAGGCGCGCAAAACCTGGCCTGATCCGGAAAGCCTGACCAACCCTATTCATGCCTTGGATCTGGCGCGGGAAAATATCACCTCTGTCATTTGGGCAACGGGTTATAAGCTTGATTTTGGATGGCTTGATATCGGCGAATTTGATGTTCGTGGGCGTCCCCTTCACAGTCGCGGAATTTCAACTGAACCGGGGCTTTATTTTGTAGGTCTGCCGTGGCTGTCGCGGCGTGGATCCTCATTCATCTGGGGTGTCTGGCATGACGCGAAATTCATCGCCGATCAAATCGCAATTCAGCATGCTTATCTCGACTACCGACCACCTGCGAAAAGATAATCGCGCACAATCTTAACCGGTGGAAGGCCTGACAAAAAGCCCAAGAGATGAAAAGTAGATCGGATAAGACGGAGACGTGGTTATGCTGTTTTCCAATGCGCCTTTTGCCCATCCAATCTCAGGCCTATGATCTCTATGCTTTGTTCAGAGTAGGAAACCACCTGCTAGATCCGCCGGTCATCAGCATAGACCAGTCCCGTTGATGAGGCACTACGAATAACTGGGCTATTAATTATAACCGAAAGGCTCGAAAACCTGGGCGAACGATGTAACCGCTTTTCACACTTTTCACCACTAAGCGCCTTCAAGAACCTCCGTCATCTTTCAAGACATCAACAAATGCAAAACCTGTACCCGAAGGGTTCCAACATGGCACATTGATCGTTCCCTGCCCGCCAAAGAGCGGTAAGAGCGTGCGTGTTTTGCCCTCGCTCAGAGAGAGCAGGCGCAATTCTACATCCTTATTTCTTGGATGGCCCTCTGTACCCGCTTCATACGCCAGATAGAGCACGTGTTTGCCGTCTGGTGAGGGATGGGGAAACCAATCATCGCTGCAATCATCGGTCATTCGTTCAAGATCAGATCCATCATGTCGCATGCGCCATAAATTCATTGATCCTTCGCGCGCACCATTAAACCATATCCATTCCCCGTCCGGCGAATAATCAGGACCGTCGGTATGATCGAAACGTTCCGTTAGCTTTTGTTCCTTTCCTCCCACCAATGGGCAGGTATAGATATCAAAAACACCCGACCGATTTGCCGTGTAAGCGATCGTGTTTCCATCCGGGGAAATTCCGTGCCACCATGAAGGACTTTGTGGTGTTATTTTTTTAGGAACTCCTCCCTGCACGGCGACTGAATAAATGACGGAGGAAAACGGCTCCGGCGAATTGCTGACGATCAAAGTTGTGCCATCCGGAGTGATCCCGTGATCGTTGTTCAGGTGTTCGAGTCCCTCAATTCGGATGTGTTCCAAGTCGGGATTATCTAGGTTGACGCGAAACAGAAGACCCTCTCCATTCACCAAAAGGTATCCTTCGGGATGCCAATTGGGGGCTTCGATCAAGCGTTCAGTGAACAGAACGGGGTTAATCTGTCCGGTGATCACATCATATATGGATAGTCTGTACGTCATGCATTTTCACTTTTCCAAACAAAGGTTCTTATCCACGCGAAGTTAACAATCAACTGCCCCAGATAGGCGCACCCAATTTGTGTTTCAGATCTAAACACGACCCATCGCTGGCGTCCCATACGCAAAATGTCTGAAACAACTTTCATGATCCCTCAAGGGCGCTCATACCAATTTCTTTGACGGATTGCATGGCCACATAGGTCGACGTGTTCGCGACAAAAGGAAGGGAGGAAATTTTTTCAGCCAAAACAATCCGGTATGCCGACATATCTGGTGTGCGCACTTTCAGAAGATAGTCAAAATTACCCGCGATCATATGCGCTTCTTCGATCTCAGCTATACCAGCCACCGCTTTGTTAAAAGCAGCAAGCGCCTTTTCACGGGTATCGCTTAAACGGACCTCAACAAAGGCAATGTTATCAAGACCAAGTTGGATAGGATCCAACATTGCACGATACCCAAGGATATATCCATCCTGTTCAAGCCGACGCAAACGCGCTTGTGCAGGGGATTTGCTAAGCCCGATGCGTTTGGCCAATTCAGTGACACTGATCCTTCCCTCCTGCGCCAATACCGACAGGATCGCGCGGTCAAACCGATCAAGTGCTGAAAATTCTAATTGCCTGCTTATATTTAATATATCAGTCATATTGGATTATATTCTTTCTAAATTTAGCCATTTTTCCTTTGATACTTCTTATATAATTCCCAAAAAGAATAGGCAAGGAAATACAAATGGGCCAATCTAGCACCCGCGTCACTGCGTCACCATATGTCAGCGATATTTCTCTCTGCAAAACGCTGGAGGACACCGCCAATTTTGATGCTGCACTGGCGCATCGCGTGTCCGAACGGGCAGAAACCTTTGTAAAGGATATTCGATCCACCAAAAAAGCCGGCCTGATGGAAGTTTTTTTGGCCGAATACGGATTGTCCACGGACGAAGGCGTGGCGCTCATGTGTCTCGCAGAGGCCCTGCTGCGCGTTCCCGATCCCGCGACGATTGATGCGCTCATTGAAGATAAAATAGCAGCCTCTGACTGGAGCAGCCATTTAGGGCATTCAACATCCCCGCTTGTGAATGCATCAACTTGGGCATTGGTCCTGACCGGAAAGGTCCTTGATGAACAAAGTCCCGGCGTCATCGGTCATCTGCGCAATGTTGCCAAACGTCTTGGAGAACCGGTGATCCGCAGGGCCGTCGCCCAAGCCATGCGCGAGATGGGACGCCAATTTGTACTTGGCGAAACGATTGAAAGCGCCATGGAGCGAGCGAAGGGTATGGAAGCAAAAGGGTATTGTTATTCTTACGACATGCTCGGGGAAGCAGCCAAAACCAGGGCTGATGCCGAGCGATATCATCTTTCCTATTCGCAAGCCATTACTGCCATTTCAAAAGCTTGCTCCTTTGAAGATATACGTCAAAACCCCGGTATTTCGGTCAAACTTTCCGCCCTTCATCCTCGGTATGAATTGGCCCAGAAAAAACGTGTGATGAGCGAACTGGTACCCAGATTGTCCGCCCTAGTCCATTTGGCAAAATCTGCCCATATGGGGTTAAACATTGACGCCGAAGAAGCCGATCGTCTTGAATTATCGCTTGATGTTATCGAAGCCACACTTAAAGATCCTGCGCTTGCTGGCTGGGACGGGTTTGGCGTCGTCGTGCAAGCCTACGGAAAGCGTGCCGGTGCCGTGATTGACCATCTTTATGATCTGGCCATCCGACTGGATCGCAAAATCATGATCCGTCTGGTCAAAGGGGCCTATTGGGACACCGAAATAAAGCGCGCGCAAGTAAAGGGACTGGCAGAATTTCCAGTCTTTGAAACCAAATCCATGACGGATATTTCTTACATCGCCAATGCGCGTAAGCTTCTTTCAATGAACGATCGGATTTACCCTCAATTTGCCACGCACAATGCCCACACAGTTGCCGCTGTTCTGGAAATGGCCAGCGCGGATGCTGTCTTTGAATTTCAGCGCCTTCATGGGATGGGTGAAGCGCTCTATGAACAGATGCGCAGAAGTAACTCAAAACAATGTCGGATTTACGCTCCGGTCGGGGCGCATAGGGATCTTTTAGCCTATCTTGTGCGCCGCCTTTTGGAAAACGGTGCAAACAGCAGTTTTGTGCACCAAATCATGGACAAAACTGTGGACGCGCAAGTGATCTGCGAAAACCCTTTTGCTAAAAGGGATCAAATGGCATCTGCTCTTATGAAAGGAACAGAGCTTTTTGCTCCGGCACGCAAAAATTCCATTGGTTTTGATCTTTCTGATGCGAATACGCTGAGCAGGATCGAAAATGCGATATCTGCCCATAAAACGCGCGATTTTACTCCTCTGAAACACAACGTATCCGACGCAGAAAGAACCTCCGTTTTCAATCCCGCAGACCCCAGAGACCACGTGGGCGATGTGGTTTTTTCTTCGGCGAAAACCGTGACTTTTGCGATTTCAAAAGCTGTCATTTGGTCTGTTACATCCGCCGAGCGTGCGCGCATCCTCAACGCCTCTGCCGATCTTTTTGAAAAACACTATGCGGAAATTTTCGCACTTCTTATCCGAGAGGCGGGAAAAACTCTTCCTGATGCGCTTGCCGAGTTGAGAGAGGCCGTAGATTTTCTGCGCTATTACGCCTCTTTGGCCCCTGACACACCGCCAGTTGGAGTCTTTGCATGCATCTCGCCTTGGAATTTCCCAATGGCTATATTTTGCGGCCAGATTTCCGCAGCATTGGCTGCAGGAAACGCGGTGATTGCAAAACCCGCAGAACAAACGCCTCTGATCGCCGCATATATAGTGGATCTTATGCATCAGGCGGGCGTGCCCCAAGATGTACTCTGGCTGGTTCAAGGAGCAGCTGATGTAGGCAGCCTTATTACGTCTGACCCCCGTGTCCAAGGTGTCGTGTTCACCGGATCGACTGAAACCGCACATATCATCCGCCGATCTATGGCGAACCATCTGCCACCTCAGGCACGCCTGATTGCTGAAACAGGTGGGTTGAATGCGATGATCGTGGATAGCACGGCGCTTTTGGAACAGGCCGTCACCGCGGTTATAGAAAGCGCGTTTCAATCTGCCGGACAACGATGCAGCGCGCTGCGTTGTCTTTATGTTCAAAAGGACATCGCACCCGAGTTCAAAAAAATGCTAATTGGCGCAATGAAAGAGCTTTGTGTTGGTAACCCATGGCGCATCAGTACGGATATTGGCCCTGTGATTGATGCAGAGGCCTATCGCAATATTTCAAATTATATCGAACAGGCCAAACTGGAAGGCCGCGTCCTTTGCGCTTTGGATGTGCCAGATCAAGGGTTTTTCATACCCCCTACCCTGATTGCCATCAGAGGCATTGCAGATTTATCCCGAGAAATTTTTGGCCCAGTGCTGCATATGGCCGAATTTGCAGCAAAAGATCTTGAAGAGATCGTCCAAGACATCAACGCAACCGGCTATGGCCTGACTTTCGGCTTGCAAACCCGCATCGATGATCGCGTGCAGTTTATCTCTGAGACGCTCGCGGCGGGAAATATTTATGTAAACCGAAATCAAATCGGGGCCATTGTTGGAAGCCAGCCCTTTGGCGGCGAAGGTCTTTCTGGGACCGGCCCCAAAGCGGGGGGGCCTTGGTATCTTAGTCGATTTATATCGCAAACAAGGCCTGCAGTGCATGAGAGATGGGAGAATGAGGAAAGCTGTGACGATCTCCAAAATCGCTTAAACAGTCTTGTCCTGTCCGATTTTCGTGATGAGACAGCGCTTCCCGGCCCGACCGGAGAATTAAACCTTCTTTCACATCATACCCGCGCACCTATCCTTTGCGCAGGACCGGGGAAAGAAGCAGCACAGGCGCAATATGACGCTGTGTGCCAATTGGGTGGCACAGCCTTGCCTGCACAAGGATTTGTGCATGAGCAAATTCTGGTCTCGCTCTTTCCGATAGGAGGCGTGGTTTGGTGGGGAGACGATGATCAGGCCAAAGCCTACGCCAGTGTGCTTGCGGATCGGGATGGTCCAATTGTGCCATTAATACTGACGCACCCGCAAAAAGCAGACGTGCTTTTGGAGCGGCATGTCTGCATTGATACAACCGCCTCCGGTGGCAATACGGATTTATTGAACAGGCCATCTTAGACAGGCATCCTATTCAGGTCCCACGTTCAGTTAAACTTTTTGATCTCACCTGATTTGAAGCACGATGTTTAACTGCGCAGCTCTTCTTTGACGAGGGGCATCAAGAAATAGAGCGCCGTTATATTCACAACTGCCATCGCAAAAATCGCCGCATCGGAAAAGTCGATAACAAGGCCAAGGCTTGCCGCGGCACCGATAACCAGAAAAATGCAGAATTGATTTTGAATACCAATTCTTGGCCCTTCCCCTCACCGCAAAAAATTCAGAATTTCACGTAGTTACGAAATTTTCTGTACCTAATATCACTCTTGAAAAGCAAAGGCCAAGAGATCAAATTGATAACTCGTAAGATCGCTTCATTTCTTCCATCGAAAGACTGGATGATACATCATAGATTGAAATCTTTGACACAAGGGCTTTGTAAAAAACATCAAAAGCATCGGTGGAAGGCACTTGTACCTTCAAGAGATAATCAAGCGTTCCTGCAAGTCTGTGCGCTTCGGTAATTTCAGGAAGGCTGTCGATAGCTTTTTTAAATTCTTCCGTCCATTCAGCATCATGACGTGATGTACGTATACTGACGAAAAAGGTTTCTTTCAGTCCAACTTTTCTCGGATCCAAAATCGCGGCTTGGCGCAAAATAGTTCCATTTTGGATCAGTCGTTGGAGTCGGTTCCAAACAGTAGTTTTCGACATCCCAACAAGATTTGCGATTCGCTCCATGGAACGGGTGCAGTCTTTTTGCAGGATCCGCAAAATAGCGCGCTCCTCATCGTCTATGGGCGGCGTTCGGTTTGTCATCAGGCAAATGGGACATTGGTTAATCTTACGTCCCATTATGGAATATTTTCCCACCCCTAGGCAAGATACCTTGCGTAATTTAGGAAAATGTCCCCTATTTCCACCAATACCGCTTCGTATGTTCGCGGTTACGAAACCGAAAGAGGACAGTATGCGCTATTTTCCGATCTATATTGATACCAAAGATCAAAAACTTGTGGTCGCAGGTGCCGGTGAATGCGCTGTTGCCAAACTTCGCTTGCTTTTGAAAACCGAAGCAAACATTGCCGTCTTTGGCAGTGATCCGCAACCAGAGGTTTTGAAATGGCAGCAGGAAGGCGTGCTTCATTTTGAACCCCGTGAAATCAGTGCTGAAGATGTGATCGGAGCGCGCCTTCTTTATGCAGCGAACGATGATGAAGATTTAGACCGTGCTGCCGCCAAATTGGCACGGGAATATGGTGTTCAAACCTTGATTGTAGACAATCTTGAAGACAGCGATTTCATTACGCCGGCAATTGTCGATCGCGCTCCTGTGACGGTTGCCATCGGCACTGAAGGGGCCGCCCCTGTTCTGGCCCGCAAAATTAAGTCTGACATCGAAGAAATGTTGCCCGCCTCCCTCGGCATTTTAGCGCGCGTGGGGAAGGCATTTCGCCCGATGGTGAATCGGCTGCCCTTTGGGGCTGCACGGCGTGAGTTTTGGGCACGGTATTATTTTGATCATGGTCCAGTTGCAGTGTCCGAAGGC
>VMBT01000526.1_pt1 | contig 24204 bp, 24 predicted proteins | sample 4404301 | NCBI WGS metagenome assembly VMBT01 (sample SAMN12238535, study PRJNA552566) | marine metagenome | isolation source: Coastal seawater | place: USA: coastal Georgia, Sapelo Island | collected 2008-08/2009-08
TAATTACGTTGTTCTCAAGTCCAGCTATGGAAAGGAACGGTTTTATTGTAGAGCCAGGTGGATAAACTGCATTGGTTACCCGATCCAACATAGGTTTGCTAGGATCGGTATTTAATTTATCCCAGTCCGTAAAACTTATGCCATTTACAAAAAGGTTTGGGTCAAAGGTGGGGTTGCTTTGATAGGCTAATACTTCATTATTTGAAATGTCTGTCATGATTAATGAACCTTTGAAGTTCTTTAGGAGCTCATGTGATTTTCTTTGAAGATTAAGGTCGATTGATAAGATTAAATCCTCTCCATCTAAAGCTTTTTTATTTTCAATTTCAGCAATAAATGAATTCTTTGCATTGACTCTAATTTTTTTAAAACCAGATTTTCCACGTAAGCTATTTTCAAATGAATTTTCTATCCCTTGTTTACCGATATGTGACATCCCAAAATAGTTATTTAACAATTCAGGATCATTTTCAAACTTCTCAACATCTTTCTTGGATATGCGATTAATATAGCCAATTAAATGTGCATTCTCTTTGCCATGTGGGTAGCTTCTTAAAAACTCTTCTTTTAAGGTTACATTAGGGAATAAAAACTTTTTTGATGCAAAAAAAGTTAACTCTTCATTATTAACATTTAATTTAAGTGGAATTTTTCTGAGAAATTTACGCTCAGATCGCATTTTAAAAAATTGATCCCTTTCATGCTCAGATATCGAAAGTATTTTTGATAGCTCTCCAATGATTGAATTGAGATCTTCTGTAGATTTATTTTCAATATCAATTTCTATATTATAGGTGAGTATATTTTCTGCAAGGATATTATCGTTTCTATCAAAGATAAGACCTCTCAGTGATTTTATTGGTTCGATTCTCTCAGAATTTGATTTCGATCTTTCAAGATAAAAATCATTTTTATATATTTGTAACCAAAATAATCGAATGGTAATTAAAAGTAGAAATAAAGATAAAATTGCAAGAAGGATATTAAATCTTCGAACGAGTATGAATCGATTATTCAGCATACTTAATTAAAATCATAAGATAAATAAAACTGAGAGAGCTATTAATGATGAAATAGAAAATAAAATTTTGGCTCAAAGGGTGAAGAAGCAAAAAAATAAACTGTGCCAGGACAATTAATAAAAGAAAATAATAATTGGCTTGTTTTTTCTTTATGGAGATGAACTTTTTTAAGGCTAAATCAAATAATATCAAACTTAAAAAAATTAAATTGCATGTTCCAAAATTAAAATTAAAAAAACCATCAAATAAAAAGCCACTGATTAATAAACAGAAAATTTTAAATTCATTTGAGGAGATAAAAAAACAATAAATATAAAAAGCAATAATCAAACTTATTGTGGGGTATAAGATATCAAATACACTTGCCAATAAGGTAAGTACTGCAGTGAGAGCAAAGAGTTTAATTTGAAAATAAATATTCATCATTTAACGATCACCAGAAATCTTTCTTTGTAAGGGTTTGAAGATGGTTCAATGACTAATTTATAAAAATCATTCAAATCAGTATTAAGAAACTTTTTTACCTTACCTATTCTTAAGCCTTTGGGAATATTTAAATTATCACCAGTCGTAAATAATTCGTCACCCAGTTTAATATTGTTGGTTTTATTGAAATAATTTATGACGAGATTTCTTCCATCACCATGGATGAGCGATTGATAAATTGTTTTTCCTGATTTAATGTAACCAGTCAGATATAGTTCGTTGGATAATATTGTCCTAACTACAGAGCTGGCATTGTTTACTTCGATAACCTGTCCAACAATTCCTGATTTATCTACAACAATTTGTCCAATATATACGCCATCCGTTTCTCCCTTGTCGACCAAAAAATGATGATTTTGACCTTGATAATTTAAATTTAAAATTTGGGTAACAACGGAGTCCTTAAAATATTTTTTTTGGATATTTAATTTATTATTTAATTCAAGGTTCTCTGATTCGATATCCGCCATTTGCATGACATAGGCTTTTAACTCAGCATTTTCTTTTTGAAGATTTTCATTTTCATTCAGGAGATTTTGTTTAAAAGCAAAGTAGCTCGATACATCATTAATCAAATCTTTTCCAAACTCGAAAATTAAACTAATAGATTGAGGGGCTAATTGAAGTGATCTTTTAATCGAATTGAGAAAACTATTGTCTTGATTACTCGAATAAACTGAAAAATTTACAATTAAAAGAACAATTAACAGGTTTAAATTTATTTCATTTTTCGAAAAAAGGGATCTATTTTTTCTTTTTTTTGAAGATAAAAACATTAATCATTTGCAAATGCAGTTTTAAATTCATCCAGAGAATCAAGAGCCATCCCACAACCATTCACAACACACATTAATGGTTCTTCAGCCACCAAAACAGGGATCCCAGTTTCTTCAAATAATAATCGATCTAAGTTTTTCAGTAGGGCTCCTCCACCAGTAAGAACCATACCGTTTTCAGCAATATCTGCTCCTAATTCAGGTGGGGTTTTTTCCAGCGCACTTTTAACCGCACTGATTATTGCATTCAATGGCTCCGCTAGTGCTTCGAGAATTTCATTGCTACTGATAATAATTTTTCTTGGCAGCCCCTCTGACATACTCCTTCCTGTCACTTCCATTTCTAAGATTTCATTTAATGGGAAAGCACTACCAATTTGTTTTTTTATTTTTTCTGCTGTGGGTTCAGAAATCATCATGCCATAGTTACGTCGCATATAGTCAATAATGGCCTGGTCAATTTTGTCACCACCCACTCTCTCAGACTCGGCGTATACAATTCCACCCAACGAGGTAATCCCAACCTCAGTGGTTCCTCCACCGATATCAATAACCATCGACCCTGTTGGGTCATTGACTGGAAGACCTGCCCCAATAGCGGCTGCCATAGGTTCTTCAATTAGGTAAACCTGTTTTGCTCCAGCACGTTCGGCAGATTCACGAATTGCTCTTCGTTCAACCTGGGTAGCCCCATATGGAACACAGATAACAATTCTTGGGTTGGGTGAAAACCAGCTTTTGGATGTAACTGTATTGATGAAATATTTAATCATTTCTTCCGTGACGTTAAAGTCAGCTATGACGCCATCTTTCATTGGCCTGATCGCTGTAATATTTTGTGGTGAACGACCGAGCATGGTTTTAGCTTTGGCACCAACTGCAAGAATATCTGTTTTAGGTTGAGATCCAGTAGGACCTGCTTGATATCTCATAGCCACAACTGATGGCTCATCTAAAACGATTCCTCTTCCTTTGACATAAATTAATGTATTAGCTGTACCAAGATCAATGGCCATGTCTTGTTCAGAAAAGAGGTTTTTTAAAAAATTTTTCATGATTAAATTATGTCTTACAAACTATTTATGAATACATCTGTCCATGTATAATACTGCATTCTGAACATTATATCCTTATATTTATGGCCCTAACAGACAAAGATATTAAAAAACTAAGTCATTTAGCAAAAATTAATATTGATTCAAAAGATGAAGAAATAGTCCTTTCGAAATTAGAAGGAATTATCAAGCTGATTGATTCCATGCAGAAAGTTAACACCGATAACATTGACCCCATGTCACATGCTCTAGATATTACTCAGCCGCTCAGAGAAGACGTGGTCACAGAAAAAAATCAAAAAAATGATTTCTTAAAGTTAGGCCCTGAATCTAATGAAGATTATTTTATAGTTCCTCGGGTCGTTGAGTAAAGTTATGAAGAATTTATCTTTAAAAGAATTAAATTTGGGGCTTGCAAGTAAAAAATTTTCAAGCGAGGAGCTCACCAAGTTTTTTTTAAATGAAATAAAAACATCTAATCCTAAAATTAATGCTTTTATTACCGTTGATGAAGAGAAAAGTCTTCAGCAAGCTCGCGATGCTGACAAGAGAATTAGTCAAGATAATATGAATGAATTGACGGGAATACCAATTGCACAAAAAGATATTTTTTGTGCCAAAGGTTGGAAGACAACCTGTGGCTCCAAAATGCTTGATAATTTTTATTCACCTTATGACTCTAAAGTGATCGAGTTATTCAACCAAAGCGGTGCAGTCAATCTTGGTAAAACCAACATGGATGAATTTGCTATGGGATCGTCAAATGAAACTTCTTACTATGGCGAAGTTAGGAATCCATGGAATTTAGATTATGTCCCAGGAGGAAGTTCTGGAGGAAGTGCAGCTGCTGTAGCTTCTGGTATGGCGCCGGCTGCAACAGCAACTGACACGGGTGGATCTATTCGACAGCCAGCATCTTTATGTGGCCTTACAGGTTTAAAACCGACCTATGGTTTAGTATCTCGTTTTGGGATGATTGCCTTTGCATCCAGTCTTGATCAAGCTGGCCCAATCGCAAAATCTGCTGAAGATTGTGCGTTAATGCTGAAAGTCATGGCAGCCCATGATACAAGAGACTCGACCTCAATCAAACAGAATATTCCTGATTATCTAAAAAGTCTTGATAATCCAATTAAAGGCAAAACAATTGGTCTACCAAAAGAGTTCTTTAATGATGATTTAAACCAGGAAGTGAAAATTGTATTAGAGCAAGTTATCGATTCCTATCAGAAAATGGGAGTTAACTTCAAGGAAATTTCACTAGCTAATTCACATCTCTCAATACCAGTCTATTATGTGATTGCACCAGCAGAAGCCTCAAGTAACCTATCCAGATATGACGGAGTTAAGTTTGGATACAGAGCGAAAGAGTTTAAAGATCTTGAAGAAATGTATTTAAAAACTAGAGAGCAGGGATTTGGAGAGGAAGTAAAGAGACGAATTTTAGTGGGCACCTATGTTCTCAGTGCCGGATATTACGACGCCTATTATTTGAAAGCACAAAAAATTAGAAGACTAATAGCTGATGATTTTAAAAATGCCTTTAAAGAATGTGATTTAATTTTGGCTCCGTCCTGCCCATCAACAGCTTTTAAAATTGGTGACAAAACAGAAGATCCTGTCTCAATGTATATGCAGGATATGTACACAATTTCAACAAATCTAGCTGGACTTCCTGCGATAAGTTCTCCTGCAGGTTTTATAAACAAGATGCCAGTTGGTTTTCAGCTGATTGGAAACTATTTTGATGAGGCCACGATATTAAACTTTACACACCAATATCAGCAGATCACTGATTGGCATCAAAAAACTCCAGGGGCTGATGTATGAGCTGGGATATTGTTATAGGTATAGAAACTCACGTTCAGTTGACCACCCAGACTAAAATCTTTTCTGGTGCCTCTACTTCTTTTGGCATGCCAGCCAATGAAAATGCTTGTTTAGTCAGCCTTGCCTATCCTGGAACACTTCCGGTACTAAATAAAGAAGCAGTCAAAAAAGCTATTAAGTTTGGTTTGGCTGTGAATGCTGACATTGCTGAGCATTCTGTATTTGCTAGAAAAAATTATTTTTATCCTGATCTGCCTAAAGGTTACCAAATTAGTCAATTTGAATTACCTGTCGTGAACAATGGTTTTTTAACAATTGGTGATAATAAAAAAATTAGAATCCTGCGTGCTCATCTAGAAGAGGATGCCGGTAAGTCTGTCCATGGAATCTTAAATAATCAAACAGGTATCGATTTAAATCGTGCAGGGACTCCCTTACTCGAAATTGTGACAGAGCCTGATATGAACTCCGCTCAAGAAGCAATTGCCTATGCAAAAAAATTACACAATCTGGTCCAATGGATCGGAGTTTGCGATGGAAATATGCAAGAGGGCAGTTTCCGATGTGACGTCAATGTCTCTGTTAAGCCGAGTGGTTCTGAGAAGCTCGGTACACGTAGGGAAATTAAAAATTTAAATTCATTTAGAAATATGGAACAGGCAATCAATTTTGAAGTGAATTGGCAAATTGAACAGCTTGAGGATGGAAATGAAATAGTTCAATCCACGGTTTTATTTAATCCTGACACCGGTGAAACTAGAGCAATGAGATCTAAGGAAGAGGCTAATGACTATCGTTATTTCCCTGATCCAGACTTACTTCCTCTAAAAATCACTCAAGAAGATATTGATGATATTAGATCCACTTTGGGTGAACTTCCTGAGGTGTCAATTAAAAGGTTAGTAGAGGATTTTAAATTAAATGATGCAGATGCTTCAATCATCACCTCCAATAAGCAAACTTATGAATTCTTTCAATCATTGATTTCTGAAGGACTAGATCCAAAAATTACAGCGAATTGGATTGTGGTAAATTTATTTGCAAAATTAAATGATAATGAATTAAGCATCAATGAGTCCCCAATCAATAAAGATCAGTTTGTATTGCTTATTCGTCGAATAATGGACAAGACTATTTCAAATAATGCGGCGAAGAAAATTTTTGATCTGCTTTGGGATGATCCAAAGGTTGAAGTTGATCAATCTATTGAATCTCTAGGTCTTAAACAAGTTAGTGACTCATCAGCGATTCTCCCTTTAGTGCAGGAGGTTATTGCACATAATCAAGCCATGGTTGAACAATTTAAATCTGGTAAAGACAAAGCCTTTAATGCGCTTGTTGGACAGGTAATGAAATTATCCAAAGGGAAGGCAAACCCAGGACAGGTTAGTGAACTCCTTAAGGATGAGTTGAATAAAGTTTAGGCTCCATAAACACTTCGGTAATTTTCAATTTTTTCTAAGTATTGATTCAACTCCGCATTTTTCTTAATGAAATCTATAACATCATCAAGATTTATCAAAGGAAATACATCAATATTGAAATCATTTTTAACCTCTTGAATTGCACTTTCATGACCTTGTCCTTTTTCTTGGCGGTCAATAGCCACGATAATTGCTTTTGGGTTCCCTCCGTGTGCTTTAATTATATTTATTGATTCGCGAATAGCAGTACCAGCAGAAATAACATCATCAATAATGACCACATCACCCTGAATTGGATGCCCAACAATTTGACCTCCCTCACCATGATCTTTTACTTCTTTTCTATTAAAAGCAAAGTTTATCTTTGCATCTCCAAACGCTATTGCTGTTGCACTGACTATCGATATTCCTTTGTATGCTGGACCGAACAATAAATCAAAAGTAATATTATTTTTTTTAATGAGATCCCTATAAAACTCTCCTAATTCTTTCAAGTCTTTACCGTTATTGATAAGACCCATATTAAAGAAATAAGGAGAAATTCTTCCTGCTTTTGTTTTAAATTCTCCAAATTTAAGTATCTGATTTGAAATGGTAAAATTGATAAATTGTTCGGAAAGTGTATTCATATATGAGAGTTATAACAGTTAATTTAAATGGTATCAGATCTGCTTTAAGAAAGGGATTTTTTGAATGGATGCGATTACAAGATGCTGATTTTATTTGCATTCAAGAACTTAAGGCTCAAGAGAAAGATATGACCGAAGAAATGCTCAATATTAATGGGTATGCTGGGTATTTTTCATATGCTGAGAAGCCTGGATATAGTGGCGTCGGTATCTATACAAAAATTAAACCAAAAAAAATAATTTCCAAATTAAATTTTGACACTGTTGACGATGAAGGACGATATATTGAATTAATTTATGATGATGTATCCATAATTTCTTCATATTTTCCATCCGGTTCAAGTGGCGATATTCGTCAGGAAATAAAATTTGATTTTCTTAAATTCATGACTGAATTTTTAAATTTGAAAACTCAAAAAAAAGAAAAAATTATTCTATGTGGTGATTTAAATATTGCTCACAAAGAGATCGATTTAAAAAATCATAAAGGCAATAAAAAGAATTCCGGGTTTTTACCTGAAGAAAGGGCATGGATAACTTATTTAATAGAGGAAATAGGTTGGAAAGATACCTATCGAAATGTTTATCCTAATGAAGAAGAGTTGGCTTATACATGGTGGAGCAACAGGGGTCAGGCCTGGTCAAATAATGTTGGATGGAGGATTGATTATCAAATGACATCACCTAGCTTTACCTACAAGATAAAAGATGCTGTTGTTTACAAGGAGGAACGATTTAGTGATCATTCCCCATTGATAGTTGATTATGATTTTAATTTATAAGGGGCAACTTTCAGAAGTAATAACATTCCAGGGATGGCCAGCATAAAACATAAATAAAAGAAATTTGTCCACCCTAGTGATTCCACTATAAAGCCTGTTGAAGCATTGGTGATGGATCTTGGGATAGACGCAAGGCTTGTGAACAAAGCAAATTGAGTTGCTGTATATCTAGGATCAGTCTGTTTGGATATAAAAGCAATTAATGCTGTTGTACCTAAACCCATTGCAAAAGATTCTAAACCGACTGTGATGCCTAATAAAATCAGGTTATGCCCGACCATTGATAAGACAATAAATGGAATGATTGTAACAAGCTGGAGGAAACCAAAAATCCAAAGCGCCTTATTAATACCAATTTTGATCATCCAAATCCCACCAAGAAAGCCCCCAATCACACTTGCCCAAAGTCCTGCATTTTTCGCAATAATTCCTATCTCGGTCATCGAAAAATTGAGATCAATGTAAAATGGAGTAACTAATGCTGTCGCCATACTATCACCCAGCTTGTATAGGAATATGAATAACAAAATATACAAAGCATTTTCCCTGCCATTCTTTTTGAAAAAAGAAATAAAAGGTTGAATCACAGAATCTTTAAGGTTTTTTGGTTGAATATATTGTGTGTCAGGTTCTTTGACTGTTAAGGTCATCCCAATTCCAACCAACATAAATAGGGAAGTAATTAAGAAAACATTTTGCCATGGGATCATATCCGCAAGAATAAGTGACAGAGATCCTGGGATTAAACTGGAAATTTTATAAGCATTCACATGAATTGCATTTCCTATACCGAGTTCAGCATCATCCAGAATTTCTCTTCTGTAAGCATCAATAACGACATCATGACTCGCGCTAAAGATTGCAATTAAAAATGAAATTAAAGCGATTGTTTTTAAATCTATCGCTGCATTGAAAAAACCAAGTGATGCTATTGATAAAAGTAATAAAATTTGGAATACAATTAGCCACCCCCGCCGCCGGCCCATTAAAATTTTATATCGATCAAATATCGGAGCCCATATAAACTTCCAGGTAAAAGGAAGCTGAATTAGAGAAAATAAACCGATAACTTTTAAGTCAATATTTTCAATCCTTAACCAAGCGGGTATTAAGCTAATTAAGATAAAAAGCGGTAGGCCAGAGGCAAAACCAGTCAGGCAACATATGCCCATTTTTTTATTAAGAAGAACTTTTAGGTATTTATTCATTGGCTATTTGCTTAATTTAAAAATACCAATTGACCCTCTTAAGTTAGAAAAATATTTGATTGGTTGATTTTCAGTAAGAAATAACTGATCTTCAATAATTAAACGTTTTTTTTCGCATAAATCATAAAAGTCTTTCACTGTACACAAATGAATATTGGGAGTGTTATACCATTCATGAGGCAAATCTGAAGACTTTGGCATTTTGCCATTTAGAATTTGCAATCTATTTTTCCAATAACCAAAATTAGGAAATGAAACAATGATGTTTTTTGCAACTCTTTTCATTTCATCCATAATCTTTTCAATGTTGACCATGGCTTGTAGGGTCTGCGATAAAATAACTGTATCGAAAAATTGATTATCAAAAACAGATAAACCATCCTCAAGATTCATTTGGATAATGTTTATTTTATTTTTAATTCCTTTTTCAATATTTTCTGGAGTGATTTCGATGCCATAGCCAGCAGTCATTTTTTCTGCTTGTAAATATTTCAATAAAGCTCCATCGGCACAACCCAAATCTAATACTTTGCTATTAGGTTCTATCCACTCAGAAATTTTAATAAAATCGAGTCTATTCATATTAAGACCTTAGATAGTTCCTCACAGTATTATGATAATGTTCACTTTCTAACAAGAATGCATCATGCCCTGTTTCAGCTTCAATCTCTGCGTATGTGACATTGATATTATTATCCAAGAGAGCTTTTACAATTTCTTTAGATCGTGATGGAGGAAATCTCCAGTCACTTGAAAATGAAATAACCAAATATTTAGCTTTTATTTTTGCAAACACTTTTGATAATTTATTTTTGAAATTTTTTTCGAGATCAAAATAATCAAGCGCCTTAGTCATACGCAGATAGGTATTCGCATCAAAAGTCATTGCGAATTTATCACCCTGATAATTTAAATAGGATTCTATTTCATAATTTTGTTGAAAATTATAGTTATATTTCCCTTGAATTAATTTTCTTCCAAATTTTTTGTCCATTGAATCATTTGACAGATAGGTGATGTGACCAAGCATCCTAGCTATTCGAAGCCCCTTTTTTGGTTTTGTTTTTTGTTGATAAAAATTACCCTTATAAAATTCATCATCTTGAAGAATGGCTTGTCTGGCAACCTCATTGAATGCAATATTTTGTGCGGTAAGGCTTGGAGCTGCAGCAATACATAATATTTTTTCAACTGCATTAGGAAAGTCAATGGACCACTGCATAGCCTGCATTCCACCTAAACTTCCTCCCACAATTGCATATAGTTTTTCAATACCTAAACTATTAATTAATTTTTTTTGAGAGGCAACCCAATCCTTCACCGTTAAAATAGGAAATGAAGATCCCCACACTTTTTTTGTTTTTGGATTTATTGATTTTGCAGAAGTAGAACCATCGTTACCGCCAAGATTATTAATACCAATAACAAAATATTTATTTGTGTCTATGGGCTTGGCTGGTCCAACCATGTTGTCCCACCAACCTGAATATTTATCATTTTTATGATATTTGCCAGCTATGTGGTGATTCCCTGATAGGGCATGAGGAATAAAGATAGCATTTGTTTTGTTATTATTTAATTTACCATAGGTTTCATAAATTAATTCAAATTCACTGAGCTTTTTGCCACAAACCAGTGCCAGCTCATCCTTACAATGAAATATTTTTGACTCTACGATGCCAACCGATTTACCCAATTTAAGAAAATAACCCTTTAGTGATTCTGTAATGGCCTAATAAATCTTTATAAGATTCTACTTGATTAAAATTATACCTATTAAAAATCTCTTGTACTTCATCTTTTTGATTATAACCATGTTCAATAATAATTAAGCCTTGTCTATTTAAATAGTGAGTACTATTTTTGATAATTTTATAAATGTCAGCAAGCCCACCATTTTTCGATACTAATGCGCGCTTCGGTTCAAAGTGAAGTTCATTTAAATGAGGATCTTTATGAGAGATGTAGGGTGGATTAGAGATAATGAGATCAAATTTTATGTTCGGAATATTTTCAAACCAGTTGCTCAAATAAACGTTGGCCTGTATGTCAAATTTTTGTAGATTTTTTTTAATACCATGAACGCAACGTTTCGAAATATCACTTAAATGAAGATTAACTTTGTTTTTTGTTTCTAATTTAGCTGAAATGCCAATTGATCCACTGCCAGCCCCCAAATCTAAAAGCTCGACATTATCTTTTAAGATATTTTTTTCTTTCAATATATCAATAATTAATTCTGTCTCAGGTCTGGGAATTAACATCGATGAGTTAATATAAAAAGATCGCCCATAAAAACTCCATTCTTTAAAAATGTAGGCGAGGGGTTTTCCTGTTGCCCTGATACTGGCAAATTTTTTAATTTTTTCGTATTGAGCTTTGCTTATTGTTTTTTTTAAAAGCAATTGAGAGTGATTTATTTTCAGGACAAACAGTAAAATTTGATTTACTTCTAAAGATATTTCTCTAGATGAAGTTTTTAACTTATCCGATAATAATTTTGTACACTCTAGTTTTAATTGACTAAGACTGATTGAAGTCATTACTCATTTTCTTCAGCCAGAAGTGATGCTTGGTGCTCAAGAGAGAGAGCATTGATCATTTCTTCAAGATCACCGTCCATAATAAAATCTATCTTATAGAGAGTTAAATTAATACGATGATCAGTAATTCTTCCTTGAGGAAAATTGTATGTTCTAATTCTCTCACTTCTATCCCCGCTGCCGATCAAACTTTTCCTTTCACTGGCCCGTTGGGATTGCTGAGCTTGAATTTGATTGTCTTTTATTTTTGCTGCAAGAATACTCATCGCTTGTGCTTTATTTCTATGTTGTGAGCGATCATCCTGACATTCAACTACAATTCCAGTTGGCTCGTGAGTAATTCTAACTGCAGAATCAGTTTTGTTAATATGTTGTCCACCGGCGCCAGATGCACGATATGTGTCTATTCTGATATCTGCAGGATTGATATCTACATCTTCAATTTCATCTGCTTCAGGCAATACAGCAACAGTACATGCGGAAGTATGAATTCTTCCTTGTGTTTCTGTGTCAGGAACTCGTTGCACACGATGACCCCCAGATTCAAATTTTAGCTTTGAGTAAGCTCCGTCACCGTTAATCTTTGCAATAATTTCTTTATAACCTCCAAGCCCACTTTCATTTGATGAAATAACTTCAACATTCCAATTATTTCTTTCCGCATATCGCGTATACATTCGGTAAAGATCCGCAGCAAATAAGGCAGATTCATCTCCGCCAGTGCCAGCCCTAATTTCTAAGAAGATATTTTTATCATCATTCGGGTCTTTAGGTATCAAAAGTGTTTGTAATTTTGATTCAAAATTTATGATCTCATCTTTACTGTTATCAATTTCTTCTTGAGCAAATTCTTTCATCTCAGGGTCGGATAACATTTCTTTTGCTTCTTCAATATTCTGGGTGAGTTTTTTATATCCCGAATAAGTTTCGATAATAGGTGTTAAGTCAGCATGTTCTTTTGAGATTTTTTTGAATAAATCTAAATCAGAAGTGATTCCTTCCGAGCTCAATTTATTATTTAATTCTTCATATTTTAGGATTAAATTTTCTAATTTATTTTTCATTGAGTCTTTCATTACTTAATCCTTTAACTTATATATTTGTTTAATTAGCTTGGCGTTATTTTTATCTTCATTAATAGATTTCGTTGGAAAATGAAGTAATTTTTTAGTAAGGTTCCTGGCAAGTTTTTCGCATACCTCTTTTGGATCAATACCTTTTTGAATATCTTTAATCGCTTTTTCAAGCTCTTTAGACTTTGTATCATCAAAAAGATTTTTTAGTGAAATAGTTAGAGGAACATTTTTTGTGTTTTGATTTTTAAGATAATCATTTAAAAGTTTATCAAGAAGCCTAAAAGCTTTTTCAAGTTCTTGTGTACGAAGATCCATGCCTTCTTGGGCTAACATCGCCAAATCATCTAAGTTGTATAAAAAGGTATCATCAAGGTTTTCTATTTCTTTTTCAATATCTGCTGGGACAGCCAGGTCGACAAAGAACATGGGTTTATGTTTTCTTATCTTGATAGCCTCTTCGATCATGCCAAGCCCTATGATGGGCAATTGACTGCCAGTACATGACACTACAACATCATATTGATGAATGATTTTTTCAACGTCACTGATTAAACATGAATCACCATTAATTTTTTTTGCTAGCTTGGATGCCTTATCTAGGGTCCTGTTGGCTATTGTGGATTTTTTTGGGGAATATTTTGCAAAGTATTTTGCACTTAATTCATTCATTTCTCCTGCACCAATGAATAAAATATTAAGGTCACTGATGGCCCCAAAAATTTTTGTAATCAGTCTAACGGCAGCGGATGCAATGGTAGTTGAATTGGTGCCTATTTGGGTTTTTGAACGAATTATCTTTGATAACTCAAACACTTTGCTAAAAAAAGGTATTAAATTGTTGTCTAGTAAATTGCCATTTTCAGAAATACGATAAGCTTGTTTCACCTGGCCAAGGATTTGAGGTTCCCCAATAATCATACTATCCAGACCCGCTCCAACGGATATGGCATGTCGAAGTGCTGCCGATCCATTTAAAAAATAACAATGATCATTAATTTCTTTTATTTTTACGTTGTGATGTTTGCACAGCCATTCTCGTAAAACTTTATCATTTGACACGGATGAATATATTTCTGTTCTATTGCAGGTTGATAAAATCACCACTCCAGTTTTCAAATTAGCTTTAAATTCATTTAATGATTTTGTTAAGGAGTCTTGATTAAAAACAAATTTATCTCTTAGCGAGGCAGGAGCAGATTTATGGTTAATGCCAAGGACAGTTACTTTCATGTAGATCGTCGCGAAATTTGTTTACGTTGTTACTAATATTATGTAAAAGCAGTTAAAATACTCATTTTACATGACTAATTAGATATTAAGGATTAAAAGTATGAGTAAAGACTTTAGGATTGCGCCAAGTATTTTGTCTGCAGACTTTGCGAAATTAGGACAAGAGGTCAGTGATGTAATTACCTCAGGCGCCGATATCGTTCATTTCGATGTAATGGATAACCACTATGTTCCAAATTTAACTATTGGTCCATTGGTATGTGAAGCAATTCGGCCTGTCACAGATGCGATAATTGATGTTCATTTGATGATTGAGCCAGTGGATAGAATTATTCCAGATTTTGCTAAAGCAGGCGCAAACATCATTACCTTTCATCCTGAAGCCTCAAATCATATCGATAGAAGTTTATCTTTAGTTCGTGACCAAGGCTGTAAATCTGGATTAGTTTTTAATCCAGCAACACCCCTCGACTACTTAGACTATGTCATGGATAAAGTTGACATGGTGTTATTGATGTCAGTCAACCCTGGTTTTGGAGGTCAAAAATTTCTTCCTTCTGCCTTAGAAAAATTAAAAGCAGCAAGAAAAAAAATTGATGCTTACACGCAAGAAACAGGAAGAGAGATTTGGTTAGAAATTGATGGTGGGGTTAATGCCAATAATATTGCTGATATTGCAAGAGCAGGGGCTGATACCTTTGTTGCAGGATCAGCGGTTTTTGGTGCAGCTAATGATAACGACCCAAATCGATACAATACCATTATTAAACAATTAAGAGACTCATTAGCCAGTGCTTAAAAAAATATGACCGCTGGAATATCAAACAAAAAATTAAAAGCTATTCTCATTGACCTTGATGGAACAATGTTTGACACTGCTCCAGAAATCGCTATGGCAATGAATCAGACTTTACAGGCTTTAAATTTTAAAACTCTTTCGTTTAATACAATCAGGCAGTTTATTGGCAAAGGGGTTGATAATTTAGTTAATCAATCATTACTGGCATCAAATGAAAAAGGTCATACAGAAAAAAATAAGGCTTTAAAGTTGTTTAATGATTTTTATAAAAAGATTGCAAAACAAAGCAAGCCTTATGATGACGTTGAAAGTACTCTTCAATTTTTACAAGATAAACAAATTAAATTAGCTTGTGTAACTAATAAGCCATCGTGTCATACATATTTAATTTTAGAAGAATCAGACTTTGAAAAATTTTTTGATTGTATAATTTGCGGCGATGAAATGGAGTTTAAGAAACCTCATCAATTTTCAATTGATTTTGTGAGAAAAAAATTAGATGTTACAGAGATGGAAACTTTAATGGTTGGTGACTCGAGTAATGATATTAGGGCTGCAAATAATGCAGGAGTTAGTGTGGCAACTGTTCCATATGGTTATCAATACGAAGAACCGATAGAAAACTTCCCTGTAAGTTTTGCGCTCCAACAATTTAGCGATCTGAAGCATTTAGTGCATTAACTAATGGAAATTAATCTATCCAAAGAGCAGTTTTCAATATACCAGTCCCAGGGGTATAACAGAATCCCTCTTGTGAAAACTTGCTATGCTGACCTTGAAACCCCTCTATCTATATATCTTAAAGTTGCTAATAGCCCTTACTCATATTTGCTTGAATCGGTGGAAGGCGGAGAAAATTTTGGGCGATATTCAATCATTGGCATGCCAGCAAAAAAATTAATCCAAGTTCGACAAAAAACTGTTGAAATAATTGAGAGCGGAAAAACGATTTTTACTGAAAATAATTCAGATCCACTTGGATTCATTGATCAATACTTGGCCAATTATAAGACACCTAAAGATTTAGACCTCCCGCGTTTCTCAGGAGGTTTGGCTGGATATTTTGGCTATGAAACCATTCACTATATTGAGCCAAAGCTCATCAAAGAATTCATAAAAGATGATTTAGATTTACCTGATATTCACTTAATGGAATCTGATGAGGTTATTGTGTTTGATAATTTGACGGGGAAATTATCCATAGTTGTTTATGCGAACGATGATTTATCGTCCTACGATCATGCTATCAACAGACTAACGAATATTGAGTTGATGATTGAATCGCAACTTAAAAATGAAGATGCTCAATCGAAAAAGAAAGTTGATGATGTTAAAGCAGATTCTGAATTTGGTGAGAAGAATTTTCATCAAGCGGTGGATAAAATAAAAGAATACATCGTCGAAGGTGATGTAATGCAGGTTGTTTTATCTCAAAGGATGGTAAAAAAATTTCAGCTTCCCGCAATTTCTCTTTACAGAGTGTTAAGAAGCATTAACCCATCTCCCTACATGTTTTTTTATCACTTTGATGATTACTTCATTGTTGGTGCTTCACCAGAAATTTTGGTTCGTTTAGAAAATGACACTGTTACAGTGCGTCCAATTGCAGGCACTAGGCCAAGAGGAGAGAATAGTCAGCTTGATAAAGATTTGGAAAAAGATTTATTAAATGATCCTAAGGAGATTGCTGAGCATATTCAGCTGATGGACTTAGGAAGGAATGATATTGGTCGTGTTTCTCAACCAGGCAGTGTTGTAGTAACTGATAAAATGACAATAGAAAGGTACTCACATGTGATGCATATCGTATCGAATGTAGAGGGATCAATTCAAGAAAATTTATCACCCATGGATGTGTTGAAAGCTACTTTCCCAGCTGGAACAGTGAGTGGAGCCCCAAAAGTTCGCGCTATGGAAATAATCAATGAACTTGAATCAACAAAACGTGGCGTATATGCAGGCGCTGTTGGCTACGTTGGATATGATGGTACGTTAGATGTTGCGATTGCTATAAGAACCGGAGTAATCAAATCAGGAAAGCTATTTGTACAAGCTGGGGCAGGTGTGGTTGCTGATTCAATAGCAAAAAATGAGTGGGATGAAACAAATAATAAGGCAAAAGCCGTTTTGCGAGCTGCTGAAATAGCAGAGAAGGATTTCGGATAATGTTATTGATGCTTGATAATTACGATTCTTTTACGTACAACTTGGTACAGTATTTTGCTGAACTTGGCCAAGATGTAAAGGTATTCCGTAACGATAAGATTTCAGTTACTGAAATTGATGAGATGAAACCAGATTATATTGTTATATCTCCTGGACCCTGTACACCAAATGAGGCAGGTATTTCACTTGAAATCGTTCATTATTTTCAAGGCAAGATTCCTTTGCTAGGAGTATGTCTTGGACATCAATCAATTGCTCAAGCGTTTGGTGGAAAAATAATTCATGCTAAAAAAATAATGCATGGCAAAACCTCAAAAATCGGACATGATAATCAAGGTGTATTTGCAAATTTATCTAATCCTTTCACAGCCACCAGATATCATTCCCTTGTGGTTGAAAGGGAGAGCTGCCCGGAATGTTTTGATATAACTGCTTGGTCAACAGATGATAATGAGATCATGGGCATAAAACATAAAACTTTACCAATTGAAGGCGTTCAATTTCACCCTGAGTCAATTTTGACTGAGCATGGACATGACTTGTTGAAAAATTTTTTAGAAACTTATGAGTAATTTTTTAAAAAAATTAATAGCTAAAGAAAATTTAAGTCATAACGAGATGACTGATTTAATGCAATCGATTATGTCAGGCGGATTATCACCAAATTATGTTTCAGCAATCCTGACTGCCCTGTCAATTAAAGGTGAGACTATTGATGAAATTTCTGCTGCGGCTCAAGTGTTAAGAGATAATCTTACCCCTGTAGACCTAGACGATGATGTTGTAGATACTTGTGGCACTGGAGGCGACGGACTTAAGACTTTTAACATATCAACATGTGCGTCTTTTGTTGCTGCTGGTGCTGGGGTCAGAATAGCAAAGCATGGGGGGCGCTCCATTTCATCATCCTCTGGAAGTGCGGATGTGCTTGAAAGTCTTGGGGTGAATGTGTCAATTGATAATATAAAGATGAAACAACTGGTTGATAGTATTGGTATTGGTTTCATGTTTGCACCCAATTTTCATCCTGCTATGAAACATGTCGCCCCAATAAGAAAAGATCTGGGCATTCGAACCATATTTAATGTGTTAGGACCTCTTGCCAATCCAGCGAATGCTAAAAGACAGGTGATAGGAGTATTTAATAAATCATTAACCTCAATCTTTTCAGAGGTGTTAAAGAAACTTGAATCAAAAAAAGTATTGGTTGTTCATGGGCACGATGGCATGGATGAGATATCGATGTCTGGCAAAACATTTATTTCTGAACTAGATAGCGGGAGTATTACTAATTATGAAATACACCCAAATGATTTTGGTTTTAATGTAGAAGATAATAAACATTTATTTGCCGCTGATGTAAATGCATCTAAGGAAATCATTTTAAAAATTCTAAATAAAGAAGACCTGCCAGCAAAAAATATTGTGCTTTTGAATTCAGCTGCAATCATTTATGTTGCAGGGCTTGCAAATAATTTAAACGATGCAATAGAGTTGGCAGTCAAATCAATTCAAGATGGCAATGCCTTAAATAAATTAAAAGAATTAGTAAAAGAATCAAATGAGTAATATTTTACAAAAAATTGAAGCGACCAAGTTTCAAGAGGTTGAGCGATTAAAAGCTCATGTCAGCCTTAATGAAATTAAGGTACATAACAATTTAAAAGACCCTTGCCGTGATTTTGTAGGATCCATAAAAAAAAATCATTTGACTGGCAGATCATCTGTCATTGCTGAAATAAAGAAAGCCAGCCCTTCAAAAGGTGTTATTAGAGAAAAATTCAATCCTGTAGATATTGCAAGATCATATGAAGAATATGGGGCTGCATGTCTTTCGATCTTAACTGATGTGCAATATTTTCAAGGAGATTTAAAATATTTAAATTTAGTAAAGCAAGAAGTAGGCCTTCCTATTTTAAGAAAGGACTTCATCGTTGATCCTTATCAAATCTATGAATCCAAAATTAATGGAGCGGATTGTATATTATTGATTGCAGCTATACTCAGTGATCAACAATTAGTTGAATATGAAAAAATTGCTCATGATTTAGGTATGGCAGTGTTGGTCGAGGCTCATGATGCAAAAGAACTTGATTCATCTTTACAACTTCAGACAGAATTAATTGGGATCAACAATAGAAATTTGAAAACATTTGATGTGACACTGGACACAACTCTTGACCTAAAAAATAAAATTGGAAAAGATAAGATAGTTGTTACTGAATCTGGAATTTTTACAAAGTCAGATGTTGAGCTCATGAATAAAAATGATGTGCATACTTTCTTGATAGGTGAATCATTTATGCGCCATGAAAATCCTGGAGAGGCATTGAATAAATTATTTGAGACTAAATAGTATGAAGCTTATTAATAGAATGAGAAGAATGAGGTCTGATAAATTTTCAAGATCCCTGATGAGAGAAAATCAATTAACCTCAGATGATTTAATTTTGCCGGTATTCATTTTAGATGGAATTAAAAAAAATGAACCTGTTCAATCTATGCCTGGCGTATCTCGCTTAAGTCTTGATTTGCTTTTAAAAAAAATTCATGAAGCTCAAGAATTAAAAATTAATGCCGTTACCTTGTTCCCAGTAATTGAGGATCAATATAAATCTGAAAATGCGCATGAGGCATTTCGAGATGATGGATTGGTGCAAAATACTATCAGAGCAATTAAAAAAGAATTTCCAGATATGGGTGTCATCACAGATGTGGCTCTTGATCCATATACCTCTCATGGGCAAGATGGATTGATTGATAAAAATGGTTATGTGTTAAATGATGAAACAGTTGATGTGTTGGTAAAACAAGCATTGAGCCATGCAGAAGCAGGGGCTGATGTAGTTGCACCATCAGACATGATGGATGGAAGAGTTGGTGCCATCCGTGAATCACTAGAGTCGCATGATAAAAAAAATATCAAGATACTTTCATATACAGCAAAATATGCATCATCTTTTTATGGCCCTTTTAGAGAGGCTGTTGGATCAAAAAATAATTTAGGCAAAGCAAGTAAAGATAGTTACCAAATGGACCCAGCTAATTCAGACGAAGCAGTTCATGAAGCCTTATTAGATGTCAATGAGGGTGCTGACATATTGATGGTGAAGCCAGCAGGACTGTATTTAGATATCATTTATAAAATAAAAAAAGAATTTAATAAGCCAACTTTTGCTTACCAGGTATCTGGCGAATATGCTATGTTGAAAGCTGCCGCACAAAATAATTGGCTTGAGGAAAAAGCCACAGTGATTGAATCACTTTTATCGATTAAAAGAGCTGGTGCTGATGCAATTTTAAGTTATTTTGCGGTCGATGTTGCAAAGTGGTTAAGAGACGATTCTCATTGATTCCACTTTCTTGAAGTCATCAATTTTGATGCCTCTGCCTTTGATCATGCTTTTATGCTTTTCCCTATGTCTTGGTTCCAAAATATCAAACACTGTTAATTCTGTTTCAATATTTTCATAAAATAAAATATATTTAATCAAAAAATTATCAAGCCTTTTTGGGTCTTTAGTTTTGAATTGGTAATTATTACTTAATAAAAAATACTCAATTTCTTTAAAATTGTCAGCAAAAAGATTTATTAGGATTTTTTGATTATTGGTTACCCTGCCCTCTTGAAGAGTTCCTGTTATCAATGGATTGAATGGCTCCAATTCATTCATGATTTTAATGGCAATTTCTTTATAAAAAATAAAATCTTCTGTGTTGTCGGTTGGAAATGTGGCTTGATGCTCTCTTATTGCTTCATCAATTTCATTATTACTTGGAAGTGTTTGGTATGAAGTGTAATTTAAATATTTTGCAGCTTTTTTTTTGGCATACAAATAATCACTCACACCTTCTTCAATGATAATCTCAGCTGCCATTGAAGCAATATGTTTTTTAACATGCTGATCTGATAATTTTTTCATATTAATTGATCATAAAGAAGGCGTTATCTTGAGGATAAAATTCTTCATAAAAATATTCATAAATGCCAGATTCATCATCATTGGAGGTTAATGTTCCATCAACTGGATTTATTTTATGTGGAATGATTCCTTCAGGCTCTGCATAAATCTTTTCTGGAAGTCCATCTAACGCCCCCTTCATGTAATCAATCCAAATTGGTAATGCTGCCCTAGAACCTGTTTCCTTATCTCCCAATGATTGAGGGGTGTCATAACCAAACCAAGTAAGGGCGATATGGTCTGGATTATATCCAATAAACCAAGCATCTATGAGATCATTTGTTGTTCCTGTCTTACCGGCAATATCAGTCCTTTTTAAAGTTCTTGCTCTTTTGGCTGTTCCATCTTTGATGACATCTTTAAGCATCGAGTCCATAATAAAAGCATTTCTTGGATCAATAATCCTTGGAGTGTCTTCATTGGTGATGCTGGATTTTAATTTGATTTGGCGATCATTTGAATCGATGATCTTATCAATGAAGTAAGGTTCTTTTAAATATCCTCCATTCGCAAAAACAGCAAATGCAGAAATTAGATTGATCGGTTTCACTTCTGCAACACCAAGCGCTAAAGATAAGTAAGGAGGAATTTTCTTTTTGTCAAAACCAAATCTTGAAACGTAATCCTGAGCATATTTAGGGTCAATATATTTGAGAGTTCTTATGGCCACCATATTTTTTGATTTACTCAAACCGACTCTTAATCGAGTTGGACCGTCATACTTATCATTGTAGTTTTTTGGCTCCCAATTTTCTTTGGTCATTAATTCGTCAGCCGTCATAAAGAAAAAATTATCATTTACCAATGTCGCTGGTGTTACTCCCTTTTCAATGGCTGCAGAGTATATAAAGGGTTTAAATATAGATCCTGGTTGTCGATATGCCTGGGTAATATGATTGAATTTATTTTTTTGAAAATCAAACCCACCAACAAGAGCATTTATTTCTCCTGAATTAGGGTCCATTGCTATTAGTGCAGATTCTACTTCTGGCAATTGAGTGAGGGCCCACTCATTTCGGATTTTTGTAAAATGATAGATTCCACCAACTTTTATCCTTCTATAATCCTCTGCTTGATCTTCATAATCTTTATCATTTTCAATCAGTCTCAACCCTTTTTTATAAACATTAATAGTTCTTCCATCTTTTAAAATCACTTCAATTTCTAATGGTTGCATTTTGGTGATTATTCCAGGAATGAAATCACTGTAGCTAGGAAACTGCTTTAGATATTTTGTAACTTTAATATTTATTTCTTCTTCAGTTTCACTAACTCTATTTGAGGTACTTTTATCTAGGTCAAAAAAACCATCTGGCTCACGAGGTTGATGTCGATTGATGTAATTGATAATGCCGTCCCTGACAGCTTTATTTGCTAATTTTTGATTTTTACTTTTAATTGTAGTGAATACTTTTAAGCCACTTGAATAGATTTTTTCTCCAAATTCATCAAATAAGTCTTTTCTGACCATTTCAGCAATGAACTCAGCATCAACATCTTTTTTTATTTTTGACTCTTTAAGATTGATTGGTTGATCTAGGGCGATGATATAAGATGACTCATCAATGAAACCATGCCTTAACATACTAGCTAATACATCTTTTTGCCTTTTTATTGCCAAATCATAATTATTAAAAGGATTATATCGACTCGGTGCTTTGGGCAGTCCTGCTAAAAGTGCCATTTCAGCAGTGTTAAGTTCATTAAGATTTTTACTAAAATATGTATTAGCCGCAGAATTAAAACCAAAACTTCTTTGACCAAGATAAATTTGATTCATGTATAACTCAAGTATCTGTTCTTTAGATAAATGTTTTTCTATCTCCAAAGATAGTAATATTTCACTTATTTTTCTTTTGATGGTTTTATCTGAAGTGAGAAAAAAATTACGTGCTACTTGCATGGTAATCGTACTTGCCCCTTCAAAACTTATTCCAAGAAGCGTCTTGTAAGTCGCTCTGAATATCCCAATGAAGTCGATTCCATTATGCTCAAAAAATCTTCTATCCTCAGTTGCAATGATGGCATTGATCATTTTCTGAGGAACATTATTGATTTTAATAAAATCTCGATGCTCTTCGCCAAATTCTGCAATTAAGTCACCCTCCTTAGTGAAAACCTGAAGCGGTTCCTTAGGCCGATAGTCGGCTAAATTATCTAAAGGTGGTAACGACGGAACAATAAGAAGATAGACATAGTAGATTAACGCTATTGAAGATAGGATTATTGAGGTTGAGATTATTAAAATTTGTTTGATTGAGTTCATGATCAATCTAGAGTATTTAATATACTTGTATAATGAATAATTAAACAAAGATTATATATTAGATATGGTGTCAAAAATAATATTAGTTGGAATGATGGGGGCAGGAAAAACCACAATTGGAAAACTTTTATCTAATAAATTAGGTTACGATTTTATTGATCTTGACAAAATCATCGAAGAAAAGTCTGGTGTAAAGATCAATACAATTTTTGAGATTGAAGGTGAGACAGGTTTCAGAGAGAGAGAACTCCAGGTGCTTAGCGATTCAATTGAAAAGGACAAAGTGATTATTTCTACTGGTGGAGGCATAGTAACTAATGAGAAGAGCAGAGCTCAGCTTATAAAACATAAAGCTTTGATTATTTATCTGAAGGCAAATTTGCAAACCTTATGTAATAGATTAAAAAATGATAATTCCAGACCGATACTCAACGTTGATGATAAAGAGCAGGTTATTGAAAGAATATTAGAGGAAAGAGAACCGTATTATCAGGACCTTGCAGATATGGATGTTGATACAAGCCATATGAAATCAATTGATGTCGTTAAATTTATAATAAAAAAAATGGATGCTATATGAAAATTTTAAATGTTGAACTTGGAGACAGATCTTATCCTATATATATAGGTAGTGGTCTTTTAAAAGATGCAAAAATAATTACAAGTCACATCAAAACAAAAACCATTTGTATCGTATCGAATACAACAGTTTCTAAATTATATTTAGAGAATATAAAAAATTTACTAGATGACTACCAGGTAGTAGAGGCAATCATTGATGATGGGGAAGAATTTAAAAATCACGACTCTTTAAATCATATCTATACAAAATTACTAGAAAATCAGTGTAATCGTGATACAACTATTCTGGCACTAGGTGGAGGGGTTGTTGGAGACATTGCCGGGTATGCTGCCGCTTCATTTCTAAGAGGTATCCCATTTGTGCAAAT
>VMBT01000527.1_pt1 | contig 24185 bp, 28 predicted proteins | sample 4404301 | NCBI WGS metagenome assembly VMBT01 (sample SAMN12238535, study PRJNA552566) | marine metagenome | isolation source: Coastal seawater | place: USA: coastal Georgia, Sapelo Island | collected 2008-08/2009-08
TTTTGATGTTGACCAAATTGATGATTTGATTTGTTGTAAATCTCGTCCATAACCAGAAGCTAAACCTTTGATGGTGGAAAGTATTCCAGTCAAATTTCCAATTACTTCAGCAGTTTTTCCACGAGTAAGTTCCATAATATCAGGATTTTTTTTCTGAGGCATGACACTAGATGGAGACGTGAATTCATCTGCTAATTCAATAAATGAAAATTCTGAGGTAGACCATAAAACAAAATCCTCAGCCATTTTACTGATATTAGTCATGAGAATAGATAACATGGCAACATATTCAGCTACAAAGTCTCGAGTACTAGTAGCATCTAAAGAATTCTCAATGACTGAATCAAAACCAAGTAATTTTGCAGTAAACTGCCTATCAATTGGAAGACTTGTGCCACCAACAGGTCCAGCCCCTAACGGGCTTTGATTAATTCGAGTAAATGTATCAAATAACCTATGAAAATCACGAGTCAGTGCATCTGCATGTGAAATTAGATAGTGAGAAAATAATCCAGCTTGTGCTTGTTGAAGATGTGTGTATAATGGCATTATGGTTTTTTGATGATTTTTTGCTACAGAGATTAATGATTCAATTGTATCTATCAAACAATTACAGATTACAATGATATCATCTCTAATTTTCATTCGTATATCCAATACCACTTGGTCATTTCGTGAACGTGCAGTATGCATTTTTCCACCGCTGGACATTCCCGCATCTTTGATTACAAGGGATTCAATTAATTCATGAATATCTTCTGCCTGTGAGTTTGAATCAAACTTTAATTTTTTTAAATTTTCTAGAGAGAGTAGAATTTTTTTAGCATCATTTTTTGAAATTATGTCTTGTTTGTAAAGCATTAATGTATGAGCTTCACTTCCTAGAATATCATATAGAGCAATTACATCATCATCATCAATTGATGAAACAAAATTTAATGTGATGTCACTAAGATCAGTTCCGAGGCGAGAACGATACATTACCTTAGGTTTTAGAATGGTTATATATAGCATCGACGCTTTTTCACAACATGAGTCAAGATATCAAACAATTGCGAGTCAAAATTTTCGACGAGCTTTCAAAAATTGTTGATCCTGAAATCAACACATCAATTGTAGATTTGGAATTAATTGACGAAGTAGATATCAATAGCAGTAATGTTAAAGTGGATTTACATTTGACTAGTCCATTTTGTCCTGCAGTTTTTGGTTTCAAAATTTGTCAAGATATTCACGATAATTTACTAAAACTAGATGGTGTTGATGATGTCAAAGTTAATGTATCAAACCACTTTATGGCTGAGCAGATCAACAATCAAGTAAATAACAGTCCTAAACCAAAAAAGGATTAGCTTCTAAAGCCCAATAGGTATCCTCGTAAGAATTGAATTCCCATTGCAGGATCAACACCTTTAGGACATACCTGACTACATGAACCAGCGAAGTGACATCTCCAAATTCCGTGAGAATCATCAATAATTTTTAGTCTAGAATTTTTTCCTTTATCTCTGCTATCTGCAACATATCGGTATGCTTGTGCCAAAGCTTGAGGACCTACAAAAGATGAATCCATTGCCATTGTGGGACATGCAGAATTACACAATCCACATTTAATGCAATTTGCAAATTGGATATATTGTTCAAGTTCTTCAGGAGATTGCAAAAATTCTTTTGCATCAGTTTCTAACTCAGTATCATCTCTGATTAAAAATGGTTTAATTTTATGATGGGTATCAAATAGTCTCTCAAATTTAACAGCAAGATCACGAATTATTGGAAAATTATTCATTGGTTCAACAGTTACAACATTAGAGTTTAATTCACTGATTTTGGTAAAGCATGCTAATCTTGGTTTACCATTAATTATCATTCCACATGAACCGCAAGTTGCTTGTCTGCATGAATATCTAACTGCAACAGAATGATCAAAATTTTTCTTTACATCCAAAATTGCTTCTAGAACTGTTGTCCATTTTTGTGCAGGAACCTCAAATTCCATAAAAGATTTTGAATCATCTTTTTGTGGGTTGTATCTTGCAATACGTAGTGTAATTAAGGTAGTCTCTCCAGATTGATCTTCAATTGAAACTTGTGCCATATTATGTCATCCCCATGTTAGTCATAATAATTGTTCTTGAACCATATGCGATCAATCCAAACATTGCAGCAACACAACCATAAGAAACTGCTTTTTCATACATCCTACCTTGTTTTAATTCTAAAAGAATAACTCTTAGACCATTGAAACCATGAATTGAAAGTAAGATGAGAATTAGTTCCAACATTAAGGCATATGGTAAAAATTTGTAATTTGCTAAAACATTCTCATATTCAAGAGAATCTGCAAAATTTGTTGTCAATCTCATCAAAATATGAACAGCAACTAAAGCGATTGCTGCTAAAGCAGTTCCATAATGTATTTTCATAATTGTGCTTTCTCTCATTTTATTCACCAAACATTACTGCTAAACCATACATCATTGCAACGGCTGAAAGAATAATGGCAGAGTAGATTCCAATTTTGTGTCTATAGTTTTGGGAAGCTGGTGTGTATGGGTAGTCAGGTCTTGCAGGTTGTCCAACTCCAACACCTACATGTCCCATCATCACTCTAATACCATTTACAGTATGAAACACACACATTGCAATTACAATTGCCATGAAAATGTGTCCTTCTGTAGTTTGTGTTAATTGAAGAAATTCATCCCAACCCATTCTTCCCTTCAAAATATTACTAGTTTCGTAGATATGAGCAACAAAATATCCAAGTAATCCTAAACCACTCAATCTCATTAAGATGTAAGCCACACGTTCAATTCCATATCGACGAGGATTGGCCATCCCTTTGATTCCTTCTTTATGTTCGTCTTGAGTCATCTAGTATTTTCTCTCCACTGGTTGATATTTGGTAATAGTAACTGGATAAGTTTTCATAATTGGCTCAGTTGTGTTGTAATATGCCAAAGTATGATGTAAGAAATTAGCATCATCTCTTTTTGGATAGTCAATTCTAGAGTGAGCGCCTCGTGATTCTTTTCTATTAATTGCACCAAGCAAAACAATTTCTGCAACTCGGAACATTGAATCTAATTCCATTACGTTTGTAAAATTTGTATTGTATTCTTTAGCTTTATCATCTACATGTTTCCAAGTTTGAGCCTTTAGTTCTCTAATTCTTTTAAGACCTTCAACCAAATCTTGTTCATTTCTATAGACATATGCTTTGTCATTCATTGTATCAGTTAATTGCTGTTTAATTTCATATGGATTTGCATCCCCATTTCCACGAAATATTCCATCGTAGATTCGCTTTTCTTCTGCAGCAACCAAATGATGAGGCCATTGATCTGCAGTGGTATTTTTCATTGCATATTCTGCAGCTAATTCACCAGTGATTTTCCCCCATACAATACATTCAGAGGTAGAATTTGCACCCAATCGATTTGAACCATGAACGCTGTTACAGGCTACTTCTCCTGCAGCCCAAACACCTTGAATTTCAGTTGCACCATCAATGTCTGTATGTAATCCTCCCATCATATAGTGACAAACAGGACGAATGTCTAGGAGTTCTTGAGCAGGATCAATTCCAGAGAATTTAATAGAGATTTCTCTGATACCTCCCAATTTTTCTTTAATTTTTTCATCACCTATATGTCGTAAATCTAATTTCATACAATCAACTCCTGTTTCATGTTTGAATCCTCTTCCTTCTTGAATTTCTGTCATGATAGAACGTGAAACAATATCACGTGGTGCTAATTCCATTTTTCCAGCAGCATAGTTTTTCATGAATCTCTCTCCCTTGTTATTCAAAAGATATCCTCCTTCTCCTCTTGCACCTTCAGTAATCAAAATTCCAGATGGTAAAATTCCAGTTGGATGGAATTGTACAAATTCCATATCTTTGAGTGCCATTCCAGCTCTTAGACCCATATCCAAACCATCAGGGGTAGAAGATAATGCATAAGTTGAAAAGCTGTATAGACGTCCTGCTCCGCCAGTAGCAATTACAAGTGCTTTTCCTTTAATGGTGTAAAATGTTCCAGTACCTAATTCAATTGCAGTAATACCCATGAATTTTTTTCCATCATGAATAATTGATGAAACAAACCATTCATTCAAGTATTCAATATTTTCAAATTTCTGACATGTATCATATAGTGTCTGCATTTCAAAAAAGCCAACTTTGTCAGATGCATAAGTAGCTCTAGGAAAACTATAACCACCAAAATTTCTTTGATCAATTCTACCATCAGGTCTTCTAGACCAAGGCATTCCCCAATGATCAAGTTGGTGAATTTCTTTTGGCATTTCTACACATAGTCTTTCAGCTACATCTTGATCAGCTAAAAAGTCACTACCCTTTACAGTATCATAAACATGAGATTCAACAGTGTCACCCTCATCTTCAAAAAGTACTGCAGCAGTTCCACCTTCAGCAGAAACTGAATGAGAACGCATTACTTGTAATTTGGAAACGATACCGATTTTCAGATTTGGTCCTTTTTTAGCTGCTGCAATAGCTGCTCTTAGACCTGCCAATCCTGAACCACATATGATTAGATCAAATTCAAGCGAGTCGACCATTTTTCAGATATTCTTTCTATAAACGGGATAAATATGTAGTAATTGAATCTGGCTCAAATAATCTTTAAATATATCACTAGTGATATCGCTAGTGATGATTTCTGAATGGTTTCAAAGAGTGGGCAGTTCCATACCTAGAGGATTTTCAAGATATTTCATTTTAGAATTACTCAAAGAGAAAGAATTTTCAGGAAAGGAGATTATTGATTATGCTATCAATCAGAGTAATGGTATTTGGAAACCATCTCCGGGATTGATCTATCCTTTGTTAGGAAGATTACTTGATGAGGGATTGATTGATGAAACAAAGGAGGGAAAATACAAACTAACAAAAAAAGGAATTGAAACTGCAAAAGATGTTGATAAAGTAAATGATATTGTGAAAAAACAATTAGAAGTGTTATTTCGTTTAGGTAATGTAGGAAGATTTGTAGCAATGGATCTTCTAGAAAAGATGTCAGCAATGGGTTCAATCCTTAGTTCAAATATTTCAAACATGACTGAAGATGAAATGCAAAGATATAGAAAATTCTTAGTGGAGGAACTCGAAAAAATAGATAATTCAAGTAAGAGAAAAGAAATCAAAATTGAGTAATTATTCTAATAAATTTAAAATCATAAATAATTGAAAAAGTCCAACATAACATGAAAAATTTCAAAAATTTAATTAAATCAAATAAACCAATTGTTATTCCTGGAGTTTATGATGCAATAGGTGCAAAAATTGCTGAAAAAACTGGTTTTCAAGCAATGTTCCAAACTGGATATGGCACATCTGCTACATTATTCGGAATGCCAGATTACGGTTTTATCGGAGCAACAGAAACAATTGATAATGCTAGAAGAATATGCAGAGCTGTTTCAACACCAGTGATTGTTGATTCAGATACAGGTTATGGTAATGCTCTAAGTGTTTGGAAACTAGTAAAAGAATTAGAATCTGCAGGTGCTGCAGGAATTTTCCTTGAGGATCAAAGATGGCCAAAAAGATGCGGACATATGCAAGGAAAAGAAGTAATTTCTCAAGAGGAATATACTGAAAAATTGGGTGCTGCAATTGATGCCAGAGAAAATAAAAATTTCTTTATTGTCGCTAGAACAGATGCCAGAGCAACTGAAGGTCTAGAAGCTGCAATTGAAAGAGGATTACAAAATAAAAAAACAGGAGCAGATGCGATTTTCATTGAAGCACCAAAAAGTTTTGAAGAGATGAAAGTAATTGGAAAAAATATCAAAGCTCCATTAGTAGCAAATATGATTGAAGGAGGGGCAACACCAATTAATTCTGCAAATGAACTTTACAAAATAGGTTTCAAAATTATTTTATATCCTTTATCGGTATTATTTGCAAACACATTTGCAACAATGAACATACTAAGCGAATTAAAAAAATCTGGTACCACTAAAAAATTAAAAAATAGTGTTGTAAATTTTGATCAATTTAACGAATTAGTAGAGTTGAAAAAATTTAGAAAAATGGAAAAAAAATATTCAAAACAATAAAAGATAAAATAAAAAATTACAAGTAAAGTCAGTTATGCCTGATTTCTCTTTACTTCAATTTCAATTGTTGAAACATTTCTTGTTCTACCGTCTTGTGACTCTAATGATTCTGAGCCAATTCTAATTTCTCCGATAGAGTAACCTGCATTTTCAGTTTTTCGTGCAATTATTTGAGCTACGTCTACAGCACGTCCAATGCTGAGTCCTCTAGCTTTGATGTTGACGGATGGTATATTGGCCAATTGGATTAATGTCGATGTGACATATGCCATTAATGGTTTTTTACCAATGAATATTGTGTCTCTTGCTTCGGTTGACATGGAAAAAATTGTCTTCAGGATAATTTAAAGCTAAAAGCATTTTTCACTCCTACATTATAGAAATCTCAAAATTTCATTTAATTATGACATAAATTGATTTTTTTATGAACGTGGATAAAATTATTAAAATTTTGGAAAATGGAACAGAAACAGAAAAGATTGAAACCCTCCAAAAATTAAACGATATTTCTGAAGACATTATTTTACAAAAAATTATTTCAAGGTTAGATGATGATAGTATACATGTAAGGGGTGAAGCATTTTGTACATTAATTTTGAATAAAAATAATATTTTGGAAAATTTACTTGGTAATTTAATTTCTCAAAGTAAGAATGTAAGAGCTTTTACTTGTTTAGTTCTTGCAAATAGAAACGAAAAAAAATCAATTAATGAAATTTCAAAATTATCTAATGATCCAAGTGCTAGAGTTCGCTCTGCAGTTTTAGGAGCTTTAAGGTTTCTTAAAGCTACAGAAACTAAAAATATTTTTCTTGAAAAAATTAATGATGTAGATGATGAAGTAAAGATTAGTGCATTACAGGGAATTATCGATTTTCAAATTCCAATATCAGGAAACATCAAAAAACAAATTTTTGATGAAAAAAATCCAATGATTAAAAAAATGATTCTTAAAGTAGAAAAAGCTGGTGGACCGGAAGGGATTTGAACCCTTGATCCGATGCATGCCATGCACCTATCCTACCAGGCTAGACGACCGGCCCAATTTCAGAAATCTGAAACAATTTTCATCTTTTAATTGAGTATTAACGTTTAACGATTTGAAAGAACTAAAGATTTAACACAATATTTTTAAACATTATTTGATATTACGTTGTGTCTTGGTTGTTGACAATAAAGCTACAGTGACTTATGTTCAATTACTCAAAGAAGATCTTGTAATAATCAGATTAGTTCCAAAAGATGGACCAGTTCCTGAATACAAAGCTGGACAATTCATTACACTTGGCTTACCAAATCCAGAAGAAGGAGGAAAAATTGTCAGAAGAGCATATTCAATTGCATCAAATCCTGAAAATCGTGAATATATTGAACTTGTAATAAGATGGGTAAGAAAACCATTACCAGGCAGATTAACAACACAGATTTTCAATTTGAAGGAAGGTGATGAAATTTTATGGCTTAAACCAACGGGTTTGGCATTATTGATTAGCGAAAAATTTCCAAATGGTGAAAAAGACAATAGAAGAATTGTATGTATTGGTGGAGGAACTGGATTGGCACCATTTGTTAGCTATGCACAACATCTTCATGAAACCCAAGATAAAAGAGAAATTGTAGTCTTACATGGTGCCAGCTATGTTGATGAATTAAGTTACAAGCAACTTCTAACTGATCTAGAAAATGATAGTATTGAGCGAGGAAAAGAGGAATGGAATTTCAAATATAGAGCAGCCATTAGTCGTCCACAAGAATGGTTCAACAGATCATGGGGAGGTCAAGTAGGAAGAGTTGAAACATTTCTCAGACCAAGAGCAAATGGCATATCACCATTAGAAGAATTGATTGGTGACAAAATCACTAAAGAAAATACAATTTTCTATGTTTGTGGATGGCAAGGAACAATAGATGGTGTGATGGATTTTCTAAACCCAAAAGGTTTTGTTACTGAACATGACAAACGCGAAGATGGTAGTTTTGAAGTAAAATACGAATCATACGGATAAAAAAATAAATCATTGAAATATGAGAATTCTTAACGAATTTTATTGGTAACAGCATTATATCTAGCCCATTTGAATCCAGTTACAACTGCACATACGCAAATTATTGAAGAATTGATAAATGATGCAGATAAAGTAATGGTGCTACCAGTAATTTTTAGAGATGGTCAAAGAGAAATCAATAGTAAAAGTTTTCCATTTAATTTTGAATTAAGAAAAAAAATGCTTGAATCAATTTTTGATAAAAAAATTAAAATTTCAGATGGGTACTGTTTTTACGCTCCATTTAAAAAATACATGCCACCACTTCTATCACCAAAATCATGGCAACTACGAAAACAAATTCTAAAGGATGTAAATGATGAATATTTTTCATATACCGGAGACAAAGCTGAAGGGTACATGCTAAAATTATATAGATTAAAACCAAAAATTGGAGAAAGAAAAATTTTATCCGCATCATCGGTTAAAGAAAAACTATATGATTCAGTCAAGACATCCAATTCAAATTGGAAAGATGACGTTCCAACACAAGTAGCTAAAATCATTGATGACAATTGGGAAATTGTTGAAAAATTTGCAAATTCAGAAGATTTGACAACAAGAGTAGCAGGAATGAAATTTCCTAAAGAAGGATGGTCAAAATAAATAGAATTTAATAGATAATTATTTGGAAAAAATCATGACTTTACCTTTATCAAAATATGTTTGGTTTGATGGAAAATACATACAAACAGAAAAAGCAACAATTCCAATTACTACACATGCAATTCATTATGGAACATCAATTTTCGAAGGAATACGTGGGTATTGGAACAAAAAAGAATTGAATATTTTTAGATTGGATGATCATGTAAAGAGATTTAGAAAATCAGGTCAATTCTACAATATCTCTTTAAAATTTACAGATAAACAAATTACTGATGCAATTATTGGAATTTGTAAAAAAAATAATTTAAAAAAATCATGTTATATCAGACCATTTTATTTTGTTGGAAATTATGGTATCAATTTGCATGTTACTGAAAAGGCACCAACCCATATGGCAATATTCACTTTCCCATTTGGAGATTTATTTGATAAAAATGGAATTTCTGCAGGGATTGTGTCATGGAGGAAATTTTCTGACAATTCAACACCTACACAAGCAAAGATGGGTGGAAACTATCTTAATTCAATTATTGCAACTCAAGAAGCAAAACAAAATGGATTTGATGAAGCAATTTTACTAGATCAAAAAGGAAACGTTAGCGAAGCACCAGGTGAGAACATATTTCTTGTTCGTGATGGCAAATTGATTACTCCTTCACAATCATCATCAGCTTTAGAAGGAATAACTCAGGATTCGATAATAAAATTAGGAAAGGATTTGGATTTAGAAGTATCTCAAAGAACAATTTCTCAAAGCGAATTATTACTAGCAGAAGAAATTTTTCTTACAGGTACAGCAGCAGAAATTACACCTGTTACTAGAATAAATAAAAAAATTGTAGGGAATGGTAAAGTTGGGAATATTACAAAAAAGATAATGTCTGAATTCACAGATATTGTGATGAAACAAAATGAAGATTATGAGCATTGGTTAACTGGTGTAAATTAAATGAAAATTGTTCAAATTGGAATTGGTGGATGGGGTAAAAATCATGCGAGAATTTTATCATCAAAGGGAATTCTTACAGCAATATGTGAGAGTGATCATGAGAAAGGAAAAGAGTTTAGTGAAAAATTTTCAGTTAAGAATTACTCCACAGTTGATGAATTACTAGAAAGAGAAATTTTTGATGCTGCATTTGTTGTTACACCTACATCAACTCATTTTGAGATTGTCTCTAAATTATTACAAGCAAAAAAACATGTTTTTGTAGAAAAACCAATGACTTACAAATCTGAAGAAGGTGAAAAACTAATTGAAATTGCAATAAAAAATAAAGTAATTCTGACTTGTGGATATATTGAGAGATTTAATCCGGCAGTTGAAAGTGTGAAAAAAATAGTTAAAGAAAAAAAATATGGAGAACTAGTCATGTTAGAATTTCATAGAGAGAATAGAATGCCACTTCATATCAAAGATGTTGGAATTATTTATGATACATCAGTTCATGATATCGATACAGCCAATTGGCTATTTGATGAAATGCCCAATGTAATTTTTGCGAGAGCTGGACAAATAAAACATGAACATGAAGATTTTACAAGTATTATGTTGGGATACAGTAATAATAAAATTGCAATAATCACATCAAATTGGATTACTCCAAAAAAATTAAGAAAATTTAATGCAGTGTGTACTGAGGCAATCATTTCTTCAGATTTTATTTCACAAGAAATTATAATTGAAAATCAAGATAATTCAGAAATAATTCATAATGAGAAAAAAGAACCATTGTTAAATGAAATTGAAAGTTTTATTGGTGCTATAGAAGGTAAATCTAAACACATTGTAACTGCAGAACAATCTGTTAATGTAACAAAAATTGCAGAAGCTGCACTTTTATCTAGTAAAAAAGGAATTCCAATTTATCTGGATCTAAAATGAATAAATCGTTAATGAGTATTTTGGCATGTCCAATAGACAAACATCATCCATTGGATTTGATTCCAATTAATGAAAAAGAACAAGTCGTATCAGAAGGGATAATTTTGTGCTCAAAATGTAATAGATTCTATCCCATAATGGAAGAAATTCCCATCATGTTGCCAGATGAATTAAGAGATAAAAAACATGAAATAGATTTTCTAAAAAAATACAAGGATAAAATCCCTGAAAACATAATTACTAAAACAAACCCATGGCATCTATAGAAAATGGTTCAGAATTTTATTTCCGAAAAAACCAAAATTGGTGAAAATGTAAAGATTTGGCATTTTTCATACATTGGAGATAATGTTGAAATTGGAAATAATGTAAAGATTGGTTCTCTAGCTCATATTGATTACAATGTGAAAATTGGTAATGACACAAAAATTGAAGGTCAAACATACATCCCACCACTTACAAAAATAGGAAATAATTCTTTCATTGGTCCAGGATGTATTTTTACAAATGATCCTTTTCCAATGTGTGATAAAATGATCGGAGTGACAATTGGTGATAATGTGATAATTGGAGCTGGTGCAATGCTAAAAGCAGGTATTACTATTAAGAACAATAGTGTTGTAGGAATGGGTTCTGTTGTTACAAGAGATGTTCCAGAAAATGTTGTAGTTATGGGCTCTCCAGCAACAATTAGATTTAGTAGAGAAGAATACGACAAAAAACAAAAACATTGGAAAGAAAATTAAGATTTTATTTCTTTTCTAAAAATCCAATTCTTTAATTTAGATAAAATCAAAATCCAAATTATTACTAAAGTAACAGCAATTATTGCTTTAATACCAGAATTAATTATCAAATCAAAATCGCCAAACCCAGAAATATTTATCGGTCCAATTATTACTACCAAAATTCCACCGCCAAGGATAATCAATAACCACATTCCAAACAAAAATCCATATAGATTTGATTTCAAATTTTCACTCCCATCATAAATGATGTAATTATGGCTAAAATTGCTGAAAATATTGCCAATTTAAAAATGGCATACCCAACAGCTTTTTCAGATAGTGGACCACCAGCTAAGATAATTCGAACCAAAGTAATTGGAGCTTTAGAATCATTTGTTGCTTTTAGTTTAAAATCTTCAGTATGTTCAACAGGCTTTCCTTTAATTTCTCTATGCTCTACAATACGTTTTACACTTGATAAGAACAAAAATGAGTTGATTACTGCAGGGAGTAATGCTATTGCTGCGATAATTTCCACACCACCAATAATTGCAATTGAACCATACATTGCTCCAAGGGTTAGTGCTCCAGAATCTCCAGGAAAAATTCTACTTGGAACTTTGTGGAATTTATAAAATGCAAGAGATACAAAACCTAATGGTAAACTAATAATTGCTACCTCATAATTTTGAATAATTAAAAGACAAATAGTTAGAGAGAAACTGGAGATAGTTACAAAACCACTAGCTACTCCATTAAGAACATCGATTGAATTGATTGTATTTCCAGTAATAGGAATTATCAAAAAGATCAAACCAATATAGAGTGCAGGAATTTGTACATCACCAAATAGTGGAAAGGTCAAATTAGAATCATATGTACCAAAAACTAGTATTGGAATAGCTGCTACTGCAAGCATAACTGGTTTAAACCAACCGCGCATAACTTTTCTATCATCAATATACCCAATAACAAATGCACCAGTTGTTGTAATTATTAGTGCAATAATTTCATTCATTTGAAAAAAGAGATACAAAATTAATTCAGAACCAATGATTCCACAGATAATTGATAGACCACCAGGACGAACAACCATTGGATGTTCTTTTTTGTTCATGTCAGGAACTGACATTTTTCTTTTTTCAAGAAATTTGATCAGGGGTGGAGTAAGAAAAATTACAATAAAGAAAGAAATTGCCGAAACCACAACGCCAGGAATTAAAAATTCTATCAATATCTCACCTTTTTTAATTCAGTTTTTATGTTATCTGCAATAATTATTCCAATTTTATCAATTTCTGCCAATTTATTTACTGGAATTTTCCTCAAATCATCCAAATTTTCAATCCCATGTTTGAACAGTTTTCTTGCTCTAACACGTCCAATTCCTTTTATTTTTACCAAATCCAGTAATTCTTCTTTAATTCCATACACAATCCGCTGCCTAAGATTGGAAATTTCTTCAAGTAGATCTGCTCTTTCAGCATTTTTTGATATTTCTCTTAAACAGTAGCAGAGCCAATTGGCCGTTTCAGCCATTCTATGCATATCTCCTGATTCTATTCCTAGTTTTTCAGAGAGATTGATTTCTGTATGCTCATTAATCCATGCATTAATTGCCAATAAACTTCTAGAAAAATCATATTCAGAAATTGGTTCGATTAATTGTTCAGAATTATTTTCAATTAATACACTTGCTTCAGCATAATCCTTTTGCCGCAAAGAGAATTTTGGAAAAAATTCATCACAATTAGAAATTAAATGCAATAAACCAAGAGTATGTTGTTTTTTAGAAGATATTTTTTTTATGGAATCTCGAAAATAGGTTCCAGTTAGTGGATCAATATACAATAATGAAATTTGTTTTCCAAAATCAGTAGCTGCAAATCGTTCTCCTTTTTTGATAATTAGTTCATAATTTGACAAAAATCGTAAAGAAACATCAATTGCAAATTTAAGATTTGGTTTTCTTGATTGTAAACCTCCCAAAGTTTGCAAAAAGAAATCAAAAATTTCTTCTTTTTTTATTCCAGGATGTGTTACAACAACTGCAAGAATATTTGTTCGAAGAGATTTATCTTCAGTAATTTTTGATTTAATTGGTTCTGGTTCTCCGTCCACATATCTTTCAAAAATATCATCAGTATTTCCGTTTCCTACAATGATTGATTCACCAAAATCATCATACTGTGGTCTTCCTGCTCTACCACAAAGCTGCTTGTATTCCAATATACTGATTGGTAAATTTGCACCAGCTTTTGCATTGTAACGATTGATGTTTGAAATTACGACTCTTCTTGCTGGTAAATTTACTCCTGCTGCAAGTGTTGGTGTAGAAGATAAAAGTTTGATATTACCCATTCTAAATTCACTTTCAATTATTTCTCTGCATTTTTGATTTAAACCAGCATGATGAAAAGCAACACCCTTTTTGATAATAGTTGAGAGTGTAAGAATCAACTCAGTATGTTCATTTTCAGATAAAATTTTTTCAGAAATTTTTTTTAAATTTGTTAATTCATTTTTCTTTAGAGTTTTTGAAATTGCATCAGAGGCTTTAACAGCTAAAGATTTGGAACGGGTTCGAGTTTCAGCAAAAATTAAAGATTGACCACCATTTTTTACAGATTGTAAACCTAAATCGATAGGAGTTCCCATCAAACTCTGCTCAAAATCAAAATTTTTACCATTGTTCATGTATACATGACCATCTTCAGAAACACCTTCAGTGAGAGGAACTGGTCTCCAGTCGTTTTTAACTAGTTTTGAATTAAGCCAATCTGCAATTTCTTTAGAATTTGTTATAGTTGCACTTAATCCAACTATTTGGGGACAGGAATCCAATAATTTGAGATGAGTGAGAATCATTTCAAGAGTTGGACCCCTACTCTCATCTCCAATTAAGTGAACTTCATCAGATATCACTAGACCTATGTCATCTAACCAATCTGCATTGTGTCTGATAATTGAATCCATTTTTTCATTTGTCAAAATTAGTACATCACTTTTTTCTAAATTTTTATCAACTACTTCGAAATCACCTGTTGAAACAGAAACTTTGATCTTTCTTCCAAAAGGTATTTTTTCAAAATTTTTGAATTCTAGAAATTTTTCAGCAGCTAAAGCTCTTAGTGGACTCAAATAAATTATCTTACCACTATTTTTAGAAAGATAATTTAACATTGCAATCATTGCAATGAGTGTTTTTCCACTAGCAGTTGGTGCAGAAACTAGAATATTTTCTCCATTTAAGAGTCCGGCTTTGATACTATCAGATTGAGGAGGATTTAATTTCTTGAAACCCTGAGATTTTAAAAATTCTATTGCAAAATCAGGTAAATCTATTTTCTCTACAATCATACTCGGTTATAATGACCGGGTTTTGATTCATAAATAGATGCTTCTCTAAGCATTCTTCGAATATAGTTTCGTGCTTCTTCTTCAGTGAATTTTTCACTTTTCTCCAATTCTTTAACAAAAGTTTTTTCATCCACAGGAGTTTTATGATCACCTTCCAAGCCTTTGAGAATGTCCATAAATAATTGCATTTTTGAAACTTCACTACGTGGTCTTCCCTGTAAAACACCTAGATCTACTTGACCGGTGTTTACATCAACTCCAGCATCCTGAAGCATACTTTGAATTAAGAAAATAGCTCGTTCTGCATCTTCCTCTTCAACCCTATCTTTCATCAACAATCTTGCTCTTGCAGTAGACAGACGAATGATTCCTCCTAATTGTCTGGGAGTTACAGTAATCATTTCTTCAGACTCTACATTTCTCATTTGTAAGTAATAATCCAAGATTTTTTGTTCAGCCTCTTTTGTTAAATCAGGTGAACCTCTTTTGGAGTATGCAAGATATTTTGTTAATAGATCAACATCAATTACTGATTTTTTGTCAGTACCTTGAGGAGTATGAAGTTCAATAATGTGTCTAGCAATCTGTTCATCTCTTTCTCTAGCAGGAATATCTCTTACTACAAAAATCAAATCAAATCTTGTTAATAGAGGAATTGGAATGTTGATGTTTTCTGTAATATTCTTGAATGGATCATATTTTCCATAAACAGGGTTTGCTGCAGCAAGTATGGATGTTCGAGCATTCAGTGTAGCTACAATTCCTCCTTTAGCAATACTTGCAGATTGTTGTTCCATTACTTCATGAAGAGCACTTCTGTCTTCTGGTTTCATTTTATCAAATTCATCTATGCTTACTAAACCCTGATCACCTAAAACAACTGCACCTGCTTCTAACATCATGATTCCTGTTTTGTCTCGGACAACTGCCGCAGTCAAACCAGCAGCCGTTGAACCTCTACCTGAAGTGTATAAACCTCTTGGAGCAATTCTAGCACAGAATTTCAACATCTCACTTTTTGCAGTACCAGGATCTCCAACTAAAAATACATTGATATCACCTCTAATCTTACTACCATCTCCCATTGAGCGTTGATTAGAACCTACGATGAGTAATAGAATTGCTTCTTTGATTAATGATTGTCCCTGAATATGTGGCGCAAAAGAATCAATCAATCTTTCATACACATCAGGACTTTGTGCAAGAGCTTTGATCATTTTTTCTTCTTCAGGAGAAATTTCTTCTCTTTCAATTTTTCTGGATGTTTTATTTCCTCGCCCACCAAGAAACTCTATGTTGTTGCCTTCAATTCTTAAGCGATATAATCCACTATGACCTCTTTGAATTCCCGATACAGATTCCTGTTCAACTCTTACAACACCTGTTAGGATAATTCGGTCTCCAGGTCTGGCATTATCTACCAAATCTTGTTTGATGGTGACATCAATATAGTGCGGTAACTGGCCTGGAGGAAGGTCTTCAGGTAATTCTTGTAGTCTTAAAATTTGAAAATCAATGAATTTGCTTGCCTCAGGTTTTAATTCAAATTCTTTTTGTTTACAATTGGGATTATCACAAATCACAGGAATTTTTACATCCATTCCTTTTAGTTGAACAATTTTTGTTTGATGTTGATCTGGACAAATGAAAACTAGTTCTTTTGCAAGAGGTTTTACTTCTGAAGCTCTAACAACCATTCCTGAAACACTTGTTATAGTACCTATAGTTTCAGCATTAATTTGTCTGAGACTACGTTCAAGTGGAAAATTTACTAATCTAACTCGGACTTCATCTTTAATTTTTTCAGCATAATCATGAAATCTGGTTTGGAGTGCTTCTTTGATTGCTCTTGAAAATGCATCAAAAATTCTGTCTGGATTTTCATTGAAAATTGAGATTATCTCTGGTTCAATAATCAGATCATTATAATCAACAATGATGTGCTTTGAATTTTTGGGCATCATCTCGTCGATTTCTTCTACATACTTGTAATGACCATTCTTATCCTTGAATCTATTTAGAAAATCTTTTACTTTATCAGATAATGCAGAATCTGTAAAAGTACTTTTTTGGGAACTGCTCATTTTTTATCACCCAAGATCTGTTTCTCAAATTCTTTACTATTTTCATAGATTGTTTTGTAGAAAATACTTTCTTCAACAGTTAATTTATTGTAAATATCTGAATTGAGTTTTATTGAATCAGCAATTTTGACAATTTTACCTCTTCTCATTCTAAATAATTCAAGCATCATACTTTCAACTCTATCAAAATCATCACGATTAAGAGATTTCATGGATTCTTTCAATTTTATGTAAAATAAAGAGTCTAAAGTTGATAGTTGGTATTCGCCAACCATTTTTTCTTTGGATAATGCCTGTTTGAGTTCAGTAATCATATCAGGAGAGTCAAGAGAGCCTAAATTATTATCAGCCAAAATTTTTCCTATCCATTGAGGTAAATTATTTACTTCTCCTTGTTTTCCTTCAACTTTAACTCCAGCCACATTAAATTTGAAATCCGTATCAACAGTAAATTTGGCATCTTTCAATTGGTATCCAGTCGCATGAATTTTTTCAATATTTTCAATTTCCATAGAGATCACTTTGTTTGGTTAGGATGCTGAAGTATGGGATCGATCATTTCTGTTAACAATTTAGTTAGATCAATTGATCCTAATTAGTTTCAGCTTGATCGCATTCATTTAGCCTCAATTGCATTTTAAATTTGAGGATAATACCATTACCAATTCGGATTTATTAGAGAGATTCAGGTAGTAATCTAGATGAGTTCCACTGGAATGTGGGTGGAAAAATACAGACCCACAAAATTATCAGATATTGTAAATCAAAGTGAAATTATTGGTAGTTTGGAGGCAATGATCAAAGATCCAACTGAAATGCCTCATCTCATGTTTACAGGTTCTGCAGGCGTAGGAAAAACAACTACTGCATTATGTATCACTAAACAGATTCTAGGAGATTATGCTAAAGATTACACTTTGGAATTGAATGCATCTGATGAGAGAGGTATTGGAATGGTGAGAGAGAAAGTAAAGAAATTTTCTAGATTTGCTGGTATGGCTGATGTTCCTTTTAAAATCATTATTTTAGATGAAGCTGATGAAATGACTTCAGATGCCCAAACAGCATTAAGGAGAATAATTGAAGATACAGCAAAAATTTGCCGTTTTATTCTAATTGCAAATAATATCTCAAAAATAATAGATCCAATCCAAAGCAGATGTGCTACATTCAAATTCACATCAGTTGGGGAAGAAGATGTCATTTCAAGATTAGAGATGATTTCTAAAAAAGAGAAAATAAAGGCAGATAAAAAAGGACTAAAAGCCATTTATGATTATTCAGAAGGAGATTTGAGACATGCCATCAATTTACTACAGGCAGTTGCCAGTTTAGGCCCCATTAATGAGGAAAATGTAATCAAATCTGCAGGATTAACAAAAACTACAGATGTTGATGAAGTTCTCAAAATTGCACTAGGTGGAAAGATAATAGACGCTAGAGAAAAAATGATTGAGTTAATCAAAGTCTACGGAATGTCTGAATCAGATTTTTTGAAATATCTTAATGCAGCAGTCTTTAAATCAAAAAATGAAAAGATGTCAGAAATTTTAGAAATAATTGCAAAATATGATTATAGAATTTTAGTTGGTTCAAATTCAGAAATTCAATTATCTGCAATGTTAGCAGAACTTTCAAAATTATCAAAATAAAACGCAGAGAGAGGGATTTGAACCCCCGCGTGATTGCTCACACAGGCTCTCAAGGCCCGCGCCCTACCAGGCTAGGCGACCTCTGCAATTAGACAAGAAAATTAGTGATTAAAATTTGTTGAGGATGATCAAAAATAAGGAAAAAAGAAAAGATTTCTTTAATCGTGTGCGTGTGGATTTTTAGAGCTACCTTCCATCTTTACAAATGTACCATCAGCTTTCTCATGGTATTCTAGGAAAGATGGTTCAATCAAGATTGCTTTTTCTGGACATGCTTCTTGGCAAGCCATACATTGTGTACAATCGTGCTCTCTAATTGGCATTGATTTATCTGAATAATCTAGACGATCATCTTGTTCTGTAGCACCAGTACCTTCAAAAGTTGCATTTAAGACATCTTTTGCGGCAATATCTTGCTCAGTTCTATACCATTGGAAAGTTTGTACAGGACAAACACTCATGCATGAACCTTGTGCAGTACAATCATCCCAGTCAACTGCGACAGTAGTACCGTGAATTCCTAATGGAACCATTTCTTCACCATGAGCCTCATATGCTGCTTTTACTTCATCATTTGAAAATGCATTACCATCGGTTCTGCCTTTTCCCCAAATGAAGTGTTTGTTTTCACCATCAGCATGGCTTGTTTTTCCAACGACTTCTAGATTTTCAACAAATTTTGCATCTATTGGCATGAATCAAGATGTTTTCAAATCTTATTTAAAGCTAGATAAAATTAGTTGGGACTAAAATGGGCTTTTGTGAAAATATGAACCTAAAGTGATTTTGAGGCGGCATCATGTTTTTCAACATTTGCTTGATCGACCTTGATTGCTTGTGGAGGACAAACAGAAACACATGCCATACACCAGATACAATCATGTTCTCTGATAGGATCAGCTTTGTCAGTAAGATCTTTTCTTTCATCTTTTACAGTACTTCCTGTTCCCTCAAATGTTTGACCAACAACATCTTTTGCTGGAATATCTTTCTCAGTTCTATACCATTGGAAAACTTGAACAGGACATGCTTCAATACATGCACCATCAGCAACACATGAATCCCAATCAACTGCGACCATAGTTCCACTAACGCCTAAAGGAACATGCTCTTCTTTTCTAGCAGTATAAGCTGCTACAACATCTGAATCAGAAAATACTTCTGCAGGAGAACCATCAACATTTTTTGTTTTTCCAGGACCCCACATAATATGAAAATGTCCTTCAGAATCGGAGATTTTTCCAACTGGATTATATCCTTCAGGAAAATTTTCTGCAATTGGCATATCAAAATCAGAATATAGTTGATATTTAAAGCTAAACAAAATTTTTGTGACTAGATTTTAAAAAATTGCGTACGTTCATAACGATCTGATAATATTTTTGCAGGTATGGACATAATCAAATTTGATATTTACAGAGGTCCAAATATCGGAGTTTACGTAAATGTAAATGACAAGTACATTTTACTTCCAATGGGGTTTGCAAAAACTAAAGCAGAAAAGCTATCCCAAATGCTTGAAGTAGAAACCATCTTTACATCTGTTGCAAATACGAGATTACTCGGTTCATTACTTGTAATGAACAACAAAGGAATTCTTTTACCAAAAACAGCATATGAAAATGAATTTGATTTTCTAAAAAATGAAACAGATTTGGAGATTGGAGTTTTAGATTCTAAATTTACAGCTTTAGGAAATGTAATTTGTGCAAATGATAAAGGAGCAGTTGTTTCACCATGGCTCTCCAAAGATGATTGTAATACGATTTCAGATGTTTTAGGTGTTGAAGTAATTCAAAGAAAGATTGCAGGTTTTAATCAAACTGGTGTGGTAATGACTGCAAATAATTCAGGTGCAGCAATTCATCCCGAGGCGGATGAAGAAGATATCAAAGTTTTTGCAAATTTACTAGGAGTGAAAGTTGAACCAAGTTCAATAAATAATGGAATTCCATACGTATCATCTGGAATTCTAGCAAACAATAATTGTATTGTAGTAGGCTCACTAACAACCGGTCCTGAAATAATGATGCTGACTAGAGCATTTCTAAATTAAGAATTTTTCTAGGTTCTTCTGTCAGTTCCTCTATAGAGATAGTATGTTCTGAACCGTTTACCATATCACGTAAAGTCACATTTCCATTTTCTAATTCTTGAGGACCTACAATAATTACCAATTTTGAAGTAGATGCATTTTCCATTTGTTTTTTCATATTTCTTCCAGAAATATCAATTTCAGTTTCAATTTTATTTAATCTCAAAAGAGATGTAATTGAATTTGCAACATTTTGCATTTCTTGATTAACATAAACAACTGAAATTTTATTTCTAGATATTTGAGGAATAATTTTTTGCTCCTCCATTGTTAAAATAATTCTTTCAATACCTCCTGCAACTCCCGTTGCACCAAGATCATCTCTACCAAATGCTTTTGTTAATGTATCATATCTTCCACCTCCAGCAAGTGCTCCTAGTGATGAATTTTTATCAAATACCTCAAAAACGGTTCCAGAATAATAATCCAAACCACGGACAATACCAAAATTAATTCGAATATTTGAAACACCTCTGTTTTGTAAAGAATGAAATAGAGATTTGAGAAAATCCCATGATTCTAATTGTGATACATCAAAAACTTTTTCCACTTCAGCAATACTTCCTTTAATTTGAGAAAAATCTAAAATTTTTTCTAATTTTGAAATTTCATAAGTATCTTTGAATTCATTAAGAATATCTTCTCTAGATTTTTTAGAGATTTTGTCAATTGCTCTTAAAATATCTCCTAATAACTTTTCATCATTTGAATTAAAAATTTTTTTGATATATTGTTCGACCAAATTTCTATGATTGATGTCTATTATGATATTTTGTAGTAAAAGGGAATCAAATAATCTTGAAGTAAATTCAATAATTTCAGCTTCAGATTCCAGTGAGGGTTTACCATAAGTTTCAATGTCCCATTGATGGAAATATCGATATCTTCCTTTTTGTGGTTCATCATATCTAAAAACTCCACCAAATGCAGAAAGTTTTGCAGGTAATTTCATCGATTTCTGGGATGTAACATATCTCGTCAATCCCATAGTAAAATCAAAACGTAATGCTACTTCTCTATTTCCCTTATCTTGAAAAAAGTATATCTCATCCCGTATTGCTGGACCGGATTTTGTTTCTAGTGTAGAGAGAGATTCTAAAGGAGATGGATCCATAAAATTAAACCCATAAACAAGAGATAATTTTTTGAAATGAGAACGAATATGTTCAATTAGAAAATTTTCATTAGATTCAAAATCTTTCATGCCTCTAGGTAATTCCATAATTAAATTTTGAACATGTAGTGATTTAGATTTTTCCTTTAATACAATCAATAAATATATCAAAGATTTTTTGAAAATATGACAAAATCCATTAGTTGTAAAGATGCTGGAAAAGAATGCGGTTGGAGTGCAACTGCAGATACAGAAGAAGAATTAATGAGTATTGTTACAGAACATGTACTTGAAGAACACAAAGAGATTGAATTGAATGCAGACAGTATTAAAACCATTAAAACACTAATCAAAGATGTTTAGAATCAAGGAATATTTTCTGTAGCCAAACCTATTGCCTCTCCAAAATAATATCCTGCAAAAATTGTAATTGCAGACCAAATACATGAACCTGCAAAAGTGTATAAAATAAATTTTGGAATTTTCATCTTCAGTAAACCTGCAGGAACTGAAATCATTTCTCGCATGACTGGTATAATTCGGCCTAGAAAAACTGCTTTATCACCATATTTTTCAAACCAAATTTCAACACGTTCCAATTTTTTTTCAGAGATTTTAAAATATTTCAGATATCTTAGTAATGCAAGTCTTCCAAGTTTTAATGCAATAAAATAGATTGATGATGTTCCAATTGTTGCACCAGTAGCACCAAGAATAATCATTGGAATAATTCCCAATATAGAAATCCCTTGCTGTGATGCAATAAATCCTGCAGTTGGAAAAACTGCCAAAGTAGGAATTGGAGGTATAATTGTTTCAAGTAATGCTGCCAAAAAAATTCCTTCATAAAGATGAGAACCAAGAAAATCAGATAACCATAAAATTAAAGAATCAAAAGGCTCCATTAATTTCAAAGTTTTAGAGTGATTAAATTACTTTACTTGAAAAAATATCAAAATCTAATTATTGATTATTAATTTATGTTCTTTAATGAGTTACAAGTTCTTGGAACACTCAACTGATGCCATAATTGAAGTAAATGCAAAAGATTTGAAGGAAGCATTCAAAGTTACAGCTGATGCAGTAATTAATTTAACAATTGATCAAGACAAAGTAGAAGAAAAAGATTCATTGAAATTTTCTGCAAGAGGAAAAGATTTGTACTATTTACTATTTAGTTGGTTAGAAGAAATTCCATTTGTTTTGATTACTGAAGGAATGGCAATTAGTAGAATAGAGTTTGAAATTCAAAAAGAAGAAGAATATCTAATAGAGGCAATTGCATATGGTGAGAAACTTGATTTTAAGAAGCATAATTTCAAGGTGGAAATTAAAGCTCCTACCTTTTATGAGATGGAAATTAAACAAGAAAACGGTGTTTTTATGAAATTCCTTCTAGATTTATGAATTGTGAAGAATTCTTACGTAGTTAAATTAAGAAAATTTACGTTTTTTTTAAAAAGAAATAATGTTTAAACAAATTATGTTAAAAATCATAGTTGGAATTATTTTATTTTCAACTATTTTGACTCCAGCTTTTGCCGAAGTAACAGAACTTGAAATGAAGAAAGATTTTTTCACGGTTGATGAAAAAATAGTTTTTTCAGGGATTGAAAGTGAAGGAAAAAAGTTGGTCAATATTATTGTCAAGGATCCTAGTGGAAAATCTACATTACTAGGAGGTTTTTCAGACGATGCAGGAATTTTTGAATCAATTCCGCAACCAGTAAAGAATGCTTTTCATGAAGTAGGTACATATCAAATTCATGCATTTGTGTACAAAATTGAAAATGCAACTTCAATAGATGTTCTTTTTGATGGAAATCGTGTTTTATTAAAACAGGAAACGGTTTTAGAATTAAATTCGATTCAAGATGTTACAACTGAAGTTGAAAAAACAGTAGTATTTACTGCTAGTGTATCAGATTCTTCGTTTTCAAATGTAGTTTTCAGTTTAAAAAACCAACCAGTAGGTGCAAGTATTGATTCTGAAACAGGAAAATTTGTTTGGGTTGTACCAAAATCTTTTGGTAGTTATGATGATGTAAAGTATGTTTTTGATGTTATAGCTACTGATGGAGATAAACAAGATAAAGAAACTGTAACAGTCACTGTGAAAAAAGCCTATGATGAACCAATAATAGAAGAAAAAGAAATCAATCTAAATCAAAATGAGATAAATAATTCAGAAGATATTGTTTCTAATGAGAGTGATGAACCTCTCAAAATTCCTGCTTCATTTGTAGATACAACAAAAGATCCACAGAGTTATGTAGACAGATACAACAATGAAGAAAATTACAAAGAATGGTTTGATACCAATTATCCACAATATTCGTCAATTTATCAGGCTGTAGGATTAGATGAACCTCTCAAAATTCCTGCTTCATTTGTAGATACAACAAAAGATCCACAGAGTTATGTAGACAGATACAACAATGAAGAAAATTACAAAGAATGGTTTGATACCAATTATCCACAATATTCGTCAATTTATCAGGCTGTAGGATTAGATGAACC
>VMBT01000528.1_pt1 | contig 24171 bp, 19 predicted proteins | sample 4404301 | NCBI WGS metagenome assembly VMBT01 (sample SAMN12238535, study PRJNA552566) | marine metagenome | isolation source: Coastal seawater | place: USA: coastal Georgia, Sapelo Island | collected 2008-08/2009-08
CTGGTTTTTGCAGATGTGAATTCCCCAAAATACGCCAAAAAAGCCGTTGAAAAGGGGGCCGATGGGCTTGTGTTGGTCTGCGCCGGCGCGGGGGGGCACACAGGGGAATATGCGATGTTGCCTTTTATTGATGAGGTGCGCCAGTTTTTTGATGGGCCCTTGATCGTCGGGGGTGGGATTGGCACGGGGCGTGCGGTCAAAGCGGTGGAACTTTTAGGGGCCGATTTTGCCTATTTGGGCACCCGATTTCTGGCGGTCGATGAATCTCTGATCAACGACGCCTATCGCCAAATGGTTTGGGACAGTCAAATGGAAGACCTTATTGCATCGCGCGCGATCACAGGGGCGCTTGGAAATTGGATGCGTGCGAGCGTGGAGGCGGCAGGTCTCACGATTGAAGACATGTCAACAGCCGCAAAAATTGATTTTTCGCAGGATTTGCTGGCCGGAAACAAAGCTTGGAAACACGTATGGAGTGCCGGGCAAGGGGTTGGCAGCGTCTCAAAACGCGAAACTGTGGCAGAAGTCGTAGACATGCTTTATGAAGACTATAGCAAGCTGGGGTAGGAGCAATCATGTCAATCAGCACTGAGGAACGCCGCATCATTCAGGATGTATTGGACCTAAGCAGGCGCAAAACAACGCAAATGTTTCCTCAGATGATGGAAAACCCGGTCGCTAGATACAACGACCCCAAACAGCTTGAGCAGGAAATCAATATCCTTTTTCGCAATTTCCCAATCATTATCGCCCACGCCTCGGATTTGGCACAGCCGGGTGATTTTCTGACCCATGATGACACCGGTGTTCCTATTCTGGTGAGCCGTACCCAAACCGGAAAAGTAAAAGCGTTTTTGAATGTTTGCAGACATCGGGGCGCGCGCATCGAAGATCGCCCCTGCGGGAATGCACGCACATTTTCATGCCCTTACCACGCATGGACCTATGGCTTGGATGGGGCATTGCGTGGTATGCCGCACCCCTCTGGGTTTGAGGGCGCAGATCGGGAAACCTTAGGGCTTGTCGAACTGCCATGTTACGAACATTTCGGAATGATTTGGGTGGTTCCGTCGGTTCAGGACAAAGAGATTGACATGACATCTTGGGTCGCCCCGTTTGAAGAATATTTGGGCGGGCTTGATCTTGGGGCGCATCATGTCTTTCAAAAATGGGCGCTTCACCGCAAGATGAGCTGGCGCCTCGCGCTGGAAGGGTTTCAGGAAACCTACCATTTCTGTTCTGCCCACCGGCACACGGCCTGTGCAGGTTATCTTGACAATCAGAGCGTTCATTTGAATTTTAATCCCCATGTGCGCCACGCCGTTCCCCTGCCTAAAGTCCTTGAGCTACAGGATCAGGATCCGCAAACATGGGAATATCGACCCTATTTCATGGACCAGAATTATCTGTTCCCAGCTAATTTTGTGCAGGTGATGACGGATCACGTCTATGTTCATACGATCATTCCAACGGGCCCGGGAACCTGTGTGTTTCAATGTATGATGCTTATCCCGGAGGAACCCAAAACAGAAAAAGCGAAGCAGTATTGGCAGAAAAACTACGATCTGATCCGTGTCGTGTTCAACGAAGATTTTGAAATTGGCGAAGGCATTCAAAAAGGTTTAAGCACGGGGGCAAACCAACATTTTGTTTTCGGTAAATACGAATGCGGTCTGCATTTGGGGCAAAAATCCATAGATGATGCGCTAGCAGGGAAAATTGTTGCCTGATCGCAGGCAAAATAAGCGAATTATGTAGATTTTCACACAGCCAGGCATGAGCAGGCACGGGGATCAGGCCGGACGCATCCGTTTCGCCCCCAAGCGTGGATGTAAATGACCTGAGATGTGCCATGCGATCAGGCAGGCGCCGCCTGCTGCAATAAAAATGCCGCTGATCGGTGAGACCAATAAAACAAGCCATGCCGCACCCGGCGTCAAAACAGCTGAAACATCCCGAAAGCTTGAATAAATCGCTGACATTTCTGTGCGCTCAGATGGTTTGACAGCCATCAAAAATGGCAATCCTGCGCAGATATCAAGCAGGATCAAGAAAAAGCTCCCGCAGAACAGGCATAGAACGGTCAACCACGGGAAGGCACCCAATATACCACCGACCACAAACAAACTGGCTGACATCAAGAATCCGGTACGGACGGCAAGTCGAACGGATCGTGCCTGCATCCACCGCAACATAAACGGAGACAGAAACAACCCTGCATTCGTCAGGGACAAAACAACCCCACCGAGCTGTTCCGGTAATCCGTTTTCAAGAGAAAAAATCGGAAGGTATACAACATAAGCCCACCATCCACAGGACCGGACCACGGCAAAAAGCCAGCCTGCGATCAACCGTTTTTGCTCTGCAAAACGACCAAGAAACGCCAATGGATTTGGCGCAGGCGTTCTGGCTCTGACAATAAGTTTGCCATTCCCAAGCCGCATAAACAAGAACATAGCGAGCAGAGCCACTGCAGAGCCAGACGAAATTAGAAATGGTGCGGGTTTCCACCATGTCCAAAGCTGCACACCTAAAAATGGCCCGATCGTCCATCCCAAAGCAGAATATAACATCCGCAGGGTTTCTGATTTTCCAAGCTCAATGCGCGCGATATAGTCCAAAACATAGGCATTGAAACACACAAACACGACCACTGTTGCGATCGAATTCATGGCGAGGGACAGCAAAATCATTTCAGGTTCGCCGGTAATAGCGAGACCGGATCCCACAATATATGACAGCAAACCCATCGTATAAAGGATACGCCGCGGTATGAATCTGTTCAGAAACGGGACAAGAAGCCCCACCAACAAAGAAGTTATTCCAATCCAAAAATAAAACGAACTTACCAAAGCCGCGTCTTTGAACGCATCGTATAACGCCACTGGAAAGATAGAAATAAGAATACCGCGCGTTACCGCTTCAAACCCCGCCAAAACCGCAAACCCCCGCACAGAGGGCGCAGGGGCGTGGCGCAGCCATTCCGGAATACGTCGTTCAAACATAGGGTTTGATGCTCAATAGTTTCTGTTGAAACTGAAGGCTGTTGCCACCCCAAAGGTCTTGTCTGTTCACGGCGTATGGGTCGGAAACAAGGTTCCCGAAAACGACGGGAAAAACGTCGTAAATGGAGCGGTTCACAGATTATGCTAAAAATCATCGTGTCCAGCAGAGGAGCCCGATAGCTGCACAAAGCAAATAATATAGAAAAGACGTGTCACACCTAAGATGCAATCTTTATCAGCTTTATCCCAACTTCAATCTGGACGTAGTGTTTCAGTGCATGTTTTTGATGAGCTTACATTTCTTAACCGGAAACTTCATTTTGATCTGTCATGGCCATCGCTTGTCCAAGTCAAGGAAAGGTACTTTTTTCAGCTCACCAGCAACCGGTTATCATATTTTCAAGGGCATCCTTTTCCATGGAAACCTCTGATAATTTTGCCTTGACGACATCCCCCTGCGTTATGATCCCAACAAGACGTCCGTTTTCCATTACCGGAATATGGCGAAACCTTTTTTCAGTCATCAAAGAGAGGACGTCATCTGCAGTTGCACTGGGTTCACATGTGTAAGGATTTCGCGTCATGATCGCGGATGTTTGAAATTCCAGAGCCGCTTCTCCATGCTTTGAAATCGCGCGAACGACATCTCGTTCAGAAACGATACCCTCTGGGATTTGTCCATCAGACGAAATGACCACCGAACCGATGTTTCTTGCCGAAAGCACGTCAGCCACTTCTTTAACAGGGGTGTTCTGGGTAACCATAACAACCCCGTTGCTTTTTTTGGTATTCAATATTTGGGTAACAAGCACATCAGCCTCCATAATATTGAACTTGTGATTGTACCTTACCACTTTTTGCTTACGATTGCATCAAAAACATACACTTCAGCATCTTTTTTAAAACTTAAGTTGCGATGTGTCCGTGATCAAGCATCCTCGGTCCTGTGCACTATCATACTTCGAAGGGACTGTGTTGCCCCTTAAAACTGGGTCATGATTTTTGCGAAACTCTGTTAAGCAAAGGAAGATGATTGCTGCTCTTTAACGCTTGTAAGATATAAATGGATCTCCGATTCGGTAAAATTTTTCTATTTTTTTGTCCTGAAGCACGACAGCCCAAAAGAAACTGTGGACCTAATTGTGGATAAAGAATACTAATCTGGGGATAACCCTGTGGAATTATATCTTTGGGTAATTTTGCGCTTTGTAGAGCACTAATTCTGTGTACTGTTAATATATCTAGTCTGGGGGTAACAGATTTTCCTCCTTAAACTGGAAGCTGAAAAATTAGGGACTTAGGTCCTGAAATTTTTAGACCAAGGTTTAAAGAGAAACTAAGTTACAGCCGTTGGATACAGATGTTAGAAAAGATAAAACTTCGGTATTTATCTAATCTTATATCGGTTGATTGAATGGAAGGTGAATTACCCTTCGGGATAATTAAACTAACCGCTTAAACAGCAGGATATGTGGCCTCGCCACATTGAAGGTAGAAAACGGAATGGATTAGTAGAGTGGCCGTCATCTGGGTTTCGATATCCATTTGGCGGTCACTTGTTTTCAGGCTAATACTACCGCCGGTTAGCCGTTTTTCTTCCTCATAAGGTAAAATACTATTTGTCGGAAACGAAGGTGGTTTTATGTTAACGCTTGTGTCTTAGCCCCCTAAAACTATGCCATTACTTAATGGTCACAGGAGGTTTTAAGGTTGGCACGGAAACGGTATTCGGACGAAGATGCTCTAAAGGTTTTGCGTGAGATTGACATACATTTACATGATGGTCTGGATGTATTGAGTTCCTGCCGTAAGGCTGGGATTTCAGATAAGACCTATTACCATTGGCGCAAAAATGGACGCCTTGCCCCGCCCGACGCCCCCGGGCTTGGGATTTCGCCAGATCCTGATATCCTAGGGGCGCCGGATCTTGTTTTGGAGTAAATCATATGAAACGCGTCACCTCTCAGACTGAATGGATCGAACGGGCCAACCGCGTACTGCCCGCAGGGGGTTTTGGGAATTTCGACCCCAATATTGTCATTCGCGAAGGCAGGGGATCACGCGTTTGGGACGAAGAGGGCAAAGAATATGTCGACTACCTCATCGGATCCGGCCCGATGCTTTTGGGACACAGCCATCCTGAGGTGATGGAGGTAATCCTTGAAACGCTGCCGAAAGGGCAGACGTTTTTTGCAAACAATGCGCTTGGAATAGAATTGGCAGAGGTCATTTGTGATGCGATGGCCTGCGGTGAACAGCTGCGCTATGTTTCTTCCGGAGGAGAGGCAGATATGTATGCCATGCGCCTTGCGCGCGCCTATACAGGTCGTGATAAGATCGTGAAATTCGAAGGGGGATATCACGGCATGTCAGCTGAGGCCCAAATGAGCCTTGCTCCGGAAACGGGCGCCAATTTCCCCCAAGCCGTTCCTGACAGCGCGGGTATCCCCCACACTGTCGCCGATGATATGCTTATTGCACCCTTTAATGACCCAGATTATCTGCGTTCTCTCTTGGCGGAATATGACGGACAGATTGCGGGTCTGATCGTGGAACCTTTACAAAGGATCATCCCCCCACATCCTGACTTTTTGCAAGCTGTTCGAGAGGAATGTGATCGCTACGGTATTGTGCTTATTTTTGATGAGATTGTCACAGGGTTTCGCCTAGCTTACGGCGGTGCACAAGAGCTTTACGGAGTTGTGCCTGATGTCTGCACCTTGGGCAAAGTGATCGGCGGAGGTTTTCCTTTGGCGGCAATCGCAGGGCGTAAAGATATCATGGCACATTTTGACAAGGCGCGCGTTGGCGCCGAAGGTTGGCTCATGCAGTTGGGAACACTTTCAGGCAACCCGATTGCGGCAGCGGCCGGGCTCAAAAGCCTAGAGATTTTGAGACGAGACGGTGCCTTTGAAACGCTTCGTCAAAACGGGAAAACCGTTATGAGCCATGTCCATGACACTTTGGGAAAGACTGGCGTGGACTACCAAATTGTTGGGGATCCAACCCTATTTGAAATTGTGTTTACCCCAAAGCAGCCAAAGAATTATCGGGACGTTCAAGGCGGTGATGCTACTCAGGCGGCAGTATGGAATGACGTTTTACGCCAACAGGGTCTGTTCAAATCCCCCGGTAAAACCTATCCAAGCCTTGTGTTAAGCAAAGAGGATCTGGATCTTACAAAAAAGGCCATGGCGCAGGCGGCGCAAGCCGTTGCCGAAAGATCGTAACGTCGCTTTAGTCTGGTCTTTTACCCATAGCCCCGCCTGAGGGAGTTTGCATAACAAACACATCACCCGGATAGACTTCGTTCTGGTCATTTCCTGCATGTGCGACACGGGTCCCATCGGTCCGTTCAATCCATTCGCGCCCGACTTCGCCTGATGCGCCCCCGTTTAGACCGACCGGAGGAACACGGCGATGGGAACACAGTGTTGTCACCGTCATCTGTTCCAGAAACCGCATTCTGCGGGTGATCCCATCACCCCCATTATGAGCCCCTTTTCCGCCAGAACCTTTGCGGATTGACAATTCCTCCAAGCGGACCGGAAAACGGAATTCTAGCACTTCCGGGTCTGTGCTGCGGGTGTTGGTCATATGCGTCTGAACGGCAGAACATCCATCAAAATCTGGCCCAGCCCCAGTTCCACCGCAAATGGTTTCGTAATTCTGTAACCTAGAATTGCCCCAGACGTAGTTGTTCATTGTGCCCTGACTTCCCGCCATTGCGCCCAGCGCACAGATCAGAGCATTGCACATCAGCTGGCTGACCTCTGTATTTCCGGCAATTACAGCGGAGGGATATTGCGCATTGATCATAGACCCTTCTGGCGCGATGATTTTAAGTGGTCTGAAACAGCCTTCATTCAGGGGTATTTGTGCCCCGACAAGGGCGCGAAACACGTAAAGCACCACGGCATGACATACCGCCAGCGGAGCGTTGTAGTTGAACGGATTTTTTTCTGCAGTGCCTGTGAAATCAATTTCTGCAGTCTGATTTTCACGATCGACGCGCACTGCCACGCGGATAAATTCCCCATTGTCCAATTCATAGTCATATTGCCCGCCTTTGAGCGCAGAAATCACGCGGCGCACGCTTTCAGCGGCATTGTCCTGAACATGCATCATGTAGGATTGGACCACATCCAGCCCGAATTGCATGATCATCTTTTTGACTTCGCGCACACCGGTTTCATTGGCGGCAATCTGGGCCGCAAGATCGGCAAGGTTTTCATCAATATTCCGGCAGGGATAGGTCCCTGATGCCAAAAGAGCACGGGTTTCCGCTTCGCGCAAAATCCCTCTTTCGACAAGTTTGAAGTTGTCAATAACGACACCTTCTTCTTCAATCACGCGGCTGTCTGGCGGGGCAGAGCCCGGAGTTTTCCCCCCAATGTCTGCGTGATGTCCACGGGAGGCGACATAAAAAATCGCCTGTCCCGAGGCTTCATCAAAAACAGGAGTAATGACCGTCACATCAGGCAAATGTGTGCCCCCGTTAAAGGGGGCGTTCAGCATGAACACATCACCCGATGTCATGTCAGGATTGCGCCGGATAACTGTACGGATCGACTCAGACATGCTTCCTAGATGCACAGGCACATGAGGCGCATTGGCGACCAATCCACCCGTTTCATCAAAAAGTGCGCAGGAAAAATCAAGCCGTTCTTTGATGTTCACAGAATAGGCTGTATTTGCAAGCGTTGCCCCCATCTGTTCAGCGATGGACATGAAAAGGTTGTTAAACACTTCAAGCATCACGGGATCGGCCTTTGTGCCAAGCGCCTCTTTGCGCTCCAACTTTACATGCCGTGACAGGATCAAATGACCAAATTCGTTGATTTGAGCGCTCCAACCGGGTTCCACGATATTGGTTCCAGTCTCTTCTTTGATGATCGCAGGACCCACAACGCTTTGACCCGAGGTCATGTTGGATCGATCAAACAATGGCACGGATTGGCTTTGTCCATTTAGCGTGATGTCAACATGGTCTTCAGGCTCTGCGGGTTCTTCGGAGTAGGGATATTTTTCTTCAGTGATTTCAGAAGCGCCGCCAATGGCCTCTACCGCGAGGGCTTCAAAAATCACGTCTTTGGCGCCTGCAGAAAACCCATATCGCGCCTTATGTGCCGCATCAAAGCGATCTAGGAGCTCTTCTTGCGTTCCAAAATCAATTTCAAGGGACTGATGCGATCCTTTGAGGCGCATATGTGCGCGGTATTCAACATGGATATCATGAGGTGCGATACCTTGCAGCGCGACCTGTTCTTTGGCCTCTGTGGCAAGCTCATTGAGCACCTTGATCGCATCACCGTGATCGCTCAGCGGGCGTTCGAATTGCTGCTCCTTGAGGTGACGAATATCGGCAAGCCCCATTCCATAGGCAGATAAAACCCCTGCAAAGGGATGGATAAACACGCGTTCCATGCCCAAAGCATCTGCCACTAGGCAGGCATGCTGCCCACCTGCGCCCCCGAAACACTGCAATGTATAGCGTGTCACATCGTAGCCACGCTGGACCGAAATTTTTTTGATTGCATTGGCCATGTTTTCAACTGCGATCCGCAAAAACCCTTCGGCAAGCTCATGGGGGCTTTGCTCTGGCTCACCTGTCTCCTCAGAAATGTTTTTTGCAAGCGCTTCGAATTTTTGTTCGACAATCGCCACATCAAGGGGTTCATCCGCGTTAGGACCAAAGACCGGAGGGAAATGGGAAGGGTGCAATTTTCCAAGCATCACATTGCAATCTGTGACTGTCAGTGGCCCACCGCGCCGATAGCATGCCGGTCCCGGATTGGCCCCTGCACTTTCGGGTCCGACTTGAAACCGACCGTTACGGTAAAACAGGATCGATCCCCCGCCGGCAGCAACCGTGTGAATATGCATCATCGGCGCGCGCAATCTCACGCCAGCCACTTCGGTTTCAAAGCTGCGCTCATATTGACCCGCATAGTGGCAGACATCAGTCGAAGTGCCCCCCATGTCGAAACCGATGAGACGGTCAAACCCTGCGGGTTCAGCCGTTTTGACCATACCCACAACACCCCCTGCAGGACCGGAAAGGATAGCGTCTTTTCCTTGAAAAAGACGCGCATCCGTCAGACCGCCATTGGATTGCATAAACATCAGCTGCGTGTCATCGGCGCCACCCAATTCATCAGAAACCTGCGTAACATAGCGACGCAAAATTGGGGAAAGATAGGCATCGACCACTGTCGTATCCCCACGGCTGACCAATTTCATGAGCGGAGACACCTGATGGCTGACAGAGATCTGGCCAAATCCTTCTTCCAGTGCAATTGCTGCAACACGGGCTTCGTGGTCAGGGTTCAAATACCCATGCAGAAAAGCAATCGCGACGCTGTTTATGCCTGCCTTTTTGGATCTGCGAAGCGCCTCTCTTGCGCGCGCCTCATCAAGGGGGCAAATAACATTGCCCTTGGCATCAAGCCGTTCGTCTATTTCGGTAACCTCTTTATACAGGAGAGTCGGCAATTGGATGTTCAGTTCAAACAATTTTGGGCGCGCCTGATAACCGATGCGAAGAAGATCCCCAAACCCTTTGGTGATCAGTAGGAGCGTGTCATCGCCTTTTCGTTCCAGAAGCGCGTTGGTGGCTACGGTGGTGCCCATCTTTACGCTGTCGATCATCCCTTTAGGGATGGAATCCAGCGCCTGAAGATTCAAAAAAGACCGAATTCCATGCACAGCCGCATCTTGGTATTGCTCTGGGTTTTCCGACAGAAATTTGCGTGTTTCAAGGGATCCGTCCGGCTTGCGCGCAACGATATCGGTAAAGGTGCCGCCACGATCAATCCAAAACTGCCACATTCAATGTCTCCAAATTATTGGGATCCCCCGATGGAAGATACCCTTGAGACGGGTTAGCAGAGGTACCTTTTGATTTGCAAGACAGGAGTTTTAAACACAGCCTAAGCAACAATCCCATGTTTACATAGGGTGCAAAACATCAGGTTCCGCTCTTGTCCGCCTCGCTTGGAGAGGTTTTTGCCATAACGGTGCGCTTAAGGAAACTGAGCAGAATAAAGGGCAACGCAACCGCAAAGGCGACCCGCAGTCCGTAGTGTTCCGAAATAATACCCAATAACGGCGGCGCAATAAGAAAAGTGGCGAAAGCAAACTGCGCAAGGGCAGCGACGTTTTCCTCAGAAGGTCTGTCATCGCGGCCCGCGGCAGCGGACATTGCCAGCGGAAAGATTACAGCACTGCCCCCACCCATAAATAAGAAACCGAGAAGCGCCATGGCCGGTGACATTGAACAGGACACCAAAATCACGCCAATCCCCATTCCCACCACGCTCGCGGTGGCGACAGACCTTGGTCCAAAACGCTCCACAAGCGGATCCGCAAAATACCGCACGACCGCTTGAGACAGCGCAGCACACACAAGCGCCAGCCCTTCGACCAAGGGAAGGGTGTCAAATTCGTCACGCATAAAGATGATGGACCAATCAATCGACGATCCTTCGACCAACATCGCAGAGAGTGAAAAGAGAACCAACATCGAAACCGCATAGGAGGGCAAAACCACAAGGCTGGCTTTTTCTGGGGTGCCTTTATGACGCCGTTCTGCTGGCGTGTATTTGGAAAAGACCAGATTGCTGGCCAGTGTCGCCAGCACCGTCACGATCACAAAATTGACAAAGGGGGAAATTGCAAATTGGGCAAAGGCCGCCCCGACCATGCTTGCCGTAAAAAACCCAAAACTCCAATAGGCATGGGATCGGTTCATAATGCGCGTGCCCGTTTTTGCCTCTACCCGATCAGCTTCGAGATTGACGGCGACCTCAATCACCGCAACAGCGCTTCCTCCAAGCATCAGACAGATGAAAAATGGCACTGGTGATGTTGCAAGCCCTGCAAGGCATTGCGACAGCCCAATCACAGGAATACCTAGACCCATCAAAAGACGCAGGGGAATTTGGCGCACCAATCGGTCAGCGAAGAGCAGCGTGATCTGTACCCCGACCGGCAACCCAACAAGCGCAAGTCCAAGCGCCGCTTTTGAGATGTCCATCTGCGTCTGAAGATCGGCAAGCCTTGGAAACAATGCACCTAGGGCAACTGCGTAAATAAAAAAGCCAAAGAAAACATAATTCTTCGGGGAGTCATGGAATAAGCGCACTTTGTTTCCTTAAAAAAAACTACAGATCCCTTTGACATCAATTTGAAGGATTTGAACAGATAATTAATGGAGTTCGTTTCATGGCCTCTCTAACCCAATTCGGAGACGGATTATCCGTATTGCCCAAGTCTTCAACGTAGACAGACTTGATTTTTTCACCTTTATTCAAGGTCAAAGGATCCCAGAGAAACGGGTGAGACAATACAAAGAGTGACCAAATGCGCGAGTTGCCTTTTCTTGATTTTTCCGAGCCAGGATTTTCGACAAAATCCGATGTAGTAAAGGCGGCCCGGGCCACGCATTGGTGCGCGCGAACGCCGCTTGGCTTTGCTATATTGACCCATGAGCATGTGGGGCAGCTTTTGCGGGATCGACGCTTGCGCCAAGGCAGCTATGCGTGGCCCAGATCTCAAAACGCCAAAGGTAGTTTTGCAGATTTTTGGCAACGCAGTTTAATTTCTTTGGAAGGACCGAAACACAAAACAATCCGCGCCTTAGCGATAAAGGCGCTGGACGAAGATTTTGTGCTCTCGCTTGTGCCCAGCTTTGATGAGATCGCGCGCGATCTGTGCCTATCCCTTGCGGAAAAGAGACAGTGTGAATTTCAGACCGAATTTGCGATGCCCTTTTCGGGTCAGGCAATTTGCACGCTGCTTGGACTTCCCCGCAGCGATTGGCAGGCAGTTGCGGGGGATGCAAGCACATTGGGGCTTGCAATGGGTTTGCACTACAAAACCCATGAGGCAAAGGTAAATGCTGCCTGCGATCGGCTAATGGCTCTTGCGGAGCAATTGATCGCGCGCGCAAAGACACAAAGATCGCAAAAGGATTTGGTGGGGCGGCTAATATCCTTCAAAGATCCCGTAAAAGATATTTCACATCAAGATTTAATCGATCTCATCGTCATCATGATTTTTGGTGGTGTGGACACCACGCGGAGCCAATTGGGGTTCTTGATTGCACTTTTCGCCCGTTATCCGGAACAATGGACAGACCTGCGGCGGGATCTGCGCCTTGTTCCAAACGCCATCGAAGAAGCTATTCGCGCATGGCCCACCACCACTTGGGCCACGCGGGAAACAACCGAAGCGTTCGAATTTGACGGAGTACCGTTTCCCAAAGGTGCCACTGTGCATCTCTTGGTGCATGCAAGCGCCAAAGATCCAGCCCTTGGGCATGTGGCAGAATTTGACATTCAGGCCCGTCAAAAACGGCATCATGGATTTGGCGGCGGCGCACATCATTGCTTAGGGCATTTTGTGGCCCGGACCGATATGGCCTCTGCCCTCTGCCAACTGGCACAAACGTTCACCCGTTTTGACATAAATGGACGGGCGGTTTATCTGCCAGATAGCGGAAATACCAGCCCTGAGGTGCTTCCTTTAAACTACTGCGTGGATCCAAGCTTCAACCCGGTCTAAACATAGGCTTGGCTCCGTTTAAGCCATAGTGTTCCATGCGTGCAGGCCAACGCATTTTCATTTCGTTCATCAAATTCTCAGGTTGACGGCTGTTGGATACTCTTTTGTATATCTATCGTTAGATAGCAAATAATATACAGTCCGATTTTTTGGGCAGGTTCTTTTTATATCAGAAAACCGCAATTCACCGAGCCACAGATTAAATAGGATCATGGGTTTCCATTTGCTTGCGATAATTGCAATTGTCGCTTCAACTTCTCATGTCTCTGGCGGCCTTTTGTGCATAATAATTTGCTGGTTCATGTCTTGCTCCGTCTTACAACCTTACCTAAAATCTCTTATCATGCATCCGTTCTGATTAACAAAGTGTTGGTCTTCAATGCCCTTTCTGAAGCATTCCAAATTTCGGCAAAATCGAAAGAATCGTTGTTATGCCGATATGACATCGAGCAATCGGACTATCTTTGTTGAGCCAAATATGCGCCCAAGTTGACTCCCTGAGTGCCATTTTGCGCCAGTGATGCAAAAACAGAAGACGCAAAGCTGATGAATCCAAATCTGACTGGATCGTATCTATCCGGTTGAAATCCTCAAGCAGCGACAACAACCGATCAGCCAGATCAAGTGTCTTGGCTGAAACGATCATATGCTCAAACCAAACAGGAGGTTTTTCTGTCTCTATCGAGAGAAAAACACCTTTCACAGTGTCTGACTTGGTCTTTGGCAGGAGGACAAGGTTCCGTGACAAACGCACATAGGGGATTTCTGCGCTATCTTCCGTAAACATTAACTGCCAGCCTTCGGTATATTTAACAGTTTGACTATAGACATCGACATAGACAGCGGCTGTTTCGGCTTTTCCCCGATCAGAGAGAGAATAAAAAACCTCACGACCTGCTCTTTGCGTGTCGATCCAACCATCCCGTTTTAAGCGATGCAGCGCAACGCGTGTGGCTTCAGGTTTGATCCCTATATGGCCCAAGATCGCGCCAATATCTTTTCCAGAAAGCACGACTTGTGGCTCTCCGTCCAGATCACCGAACAGGGTAACAATCAACGACCATGTTTTGATCGTCTCAAGGCTTGAAAGATCCTCAATGAGGGCTGTGGTAGGTGTCAATCGTAATCATCTCTGGTCTTGGGTTAGGCCACAAAATGTAGCCTAGCATTATGCCAGACCTGTTGACCAGAGTTTAACGACCCTTCAATCGCCCTGTCGGAGACAGATTACAAATCAGAACGCATTCATGGTCAAAAGTTCATATTCAGCAACCAGTTCATCATCCTGATTGGTCAGGCTGACATGCCATCTGACTTCACCGTATTCTTCATTGCGAGGTGTTTTGTGTTTCACGCTGAGACGTACTTTGATGCTGTCTCCTGCTTGAACCGGCTTCATAAACCGTAAATTATCCAAACCTGTATTGGCAAGAACCGGACCTTCGTTTGGCTCTACAAAAAGGCCAGCGGCAAAGCTCAAGAGAAGATATCCATGAGCCACACGTCCTGGAAAGAACGGATTTCGCTGCGCGGCCTCTTCATCCATATGGGCATAGAATGTGTCGCCGGTGAAATGAGCAAAATGTTCGATGTCCTCCATCGAAATTTGGCGCGACGCGGTATGAAGCGTTTCTCCGATCTGAAGACTTCCAAAACGGCGGGTGAAGGGGTGATTTTCCTCTTTTATCTCTTCTGCACCAGGCACCCATTTCTGCCCCACGCGGGTCAGAATATCGGGACTTCCCTGAAGAGCGGTACGTTGCATGTAATGCATCACACCACGGATACCGCCCATTTCTTCGCCACCCCCAGCGCGACCTGGGCCGCCATGCACCATATGGGGCAGGGGCGATCCATGTCCGGTACTTTCCGCCATAGAGGTTCTGTTATTGAAATACAGCCGTCCGTGAAAGGCGGCGCTTTTTAATACCACGTCGCGGGCAACATCCGCATCATTGGTGATGACAGAGGCCACAAGGCTCCCTTTGCCCCTATTTAAAAGTGCTGTTGCATGGTCCAAATCCCGATAGGCCATAATGGTTGAAACAGGACCAAACGCTTCGACATCATGAACATGCTGCGCGCTATCTGGGTTTGAACAGCAAAACAACATCGGCGGCACAAAGGCACCGTTTTTCAAATCCGCATCCCCAAGATCGAATTGGGCAGGGTCACCCGTAACGCAGTCTGCGTCCTGTCCAATAAGCTTTGCTTTTTCCAGTACATCACGTTTTTGATCATTTGACACAAGCGCCCCCATGCGGGTGCCTTCACGTCTTGGATCTCCGATAACAACCTTGGACAGGCTTGTCTTAAGGGCATCCAACATTGGGTCTAACTGCGCTTCAGGGACGAATATGCGCCGGATCGCGGTACATTTTTGCCCTGCCTTGGTGGTCATTTCGCGAAAAACCTCTTTTGCAAAGAGGTCAAACTCTGCCGTCCCCGGCTGCACATCAGGCCCGAGAAGCGACGCGTTCAGACTGTCTTGTTCCGCGATAAACCGTGTCGCGTTTTGCAGAATTTCGGGGGCTGAACGCAGCATCAGCGCTGTCTCTGCGGAGCCCGTAAAGCTTATAACATCTTGCGAGGTCACATGGCGCAGCATGCTCCCGAGGCTTCCTGAAACAAGCTGCAAAGCACCCTCTGGCAAAAGCCCGCTTTCCAGAATCAGCCGAACGCAAAGCTCTGTCACATGACTTGTCGCCGTAGCTGGCTTAACGATCGCGGGCACGCCGGCCAAAATCGCAGGCGCCAGTTTTTCCAACATGCCCCAAACAGGGAAATTGAACGCATTGATATGTACTGCAACTCCCGGAAGTGATGTGCAAACATGTTGACCCAAAAACGATCCGTTCCGCGACAGGCGTTCGACCTTTCCATCCAGATAAATATCTGAATCCGGCATTTCGCGACGCGCCATTGACGAATAGGCAAAAAGTGTCCCGATGCCCCCATCAATGTCGATCAAGTGATCCTTTTGCGTGGCCCCCGTGGAAAACGAAATGTCATAAAGCGCCTGTTTTTGGGCCATCAGGCTTTGCGCCACGGCCTTGAGCATGCGCGCTCGGGCGTGAAAGGTAAGCCTGCGTAAATTCGGGCCCCCAACCGTTTTGGCATAATCAAGCATTCCAACTACATCGAGCGTATCGTTGCCTGCGCGCGCGATTATGTCACCCGTGATAGCCGAATGGATTGCGCGAGCAGTGTCATTGCTTTGAACCCATGCGCCTTTGGCAAAACTCTGAACGTCCTGAATGGTCATCAAATTTCCCTTTTATGGTGGAGGCCTTGGGTCATCTTTCTGCCCTGCCTGAATACATTTCTCTTCGCTGCGCCGCTCCGCATCTGATCCAACACGGCGCAGAAGGTTATATTAATTGACCAATCGGTCGGTTTATACTTTACATCGTTAAAATGAACCGGCATAAAAATCAAGAAGAGATGTCAAAGGGCTTTAAACGGACATGACCCCCAAAGAAAAAGCTGAAAAATCGGCCGCCGCAATGTGGGAAAGTGACAATTCCAGCCCTTGGGTTGGAATTGAAATGGTCGAGGTGGATGAAGGGCATGCTGTGATGTGCCTGACCGTCAAGAAACATCATACAAACGGTCACGGAATTTGTCATGGTGGGATCATTTTTACGCTCGCGGACACTGCTTTTGCCTTTGCCTGCAACAGTCGCAATCAATCTACAGTAGCCCAACACAATACCATCAGCTTTGTCTCGCCGGGGGCCTTGGGTGATACACTGACCGCACGTGCTCAGGAAGTCAGCCTGACCGGCAAAAACGGCATTTACGATGTGACCGTCACCAATCAGGACGGTCGTATCATTGCAGAATTCAGAGGATGTTCCCGCGCCATTCGTGGACAATTATTTGAGGAATAGGAGAAGATTATGAAAGATCTGACACCAGATAGAAATACATTAGACCCCATTGAAATCGCCTCCAGAGATGAAATTCAGGCGCTCCAGCTAAGCCGGATGAAATGGTCTCTGCGCCACGCCTATGACAATGTGGCGATGTACAAAAAGCGCTTTGATGACGCGGGGGTCCATCCTGATGACCTGAAATCATTGTCTGATCTGGCAAAGTTTCCTTTTACCTATAAAAACGATTTACGTGATCATTATCCTTTCGGGCTTTTCGCCGTACCGCGTGATCAGATTGCGCGCATCCATGCGTCCTCTGGTACGACGGGAAAGGCGACGGTGGTGGGATATACCAAAAACGATGTGAGCATGTGGGCGGATATGGTTGCCCGCTCCATGCGCGCAAGTGGTACGAAACCGGGCGATATTGTGAATATCGTTTATGGATACGGGCTGTTTACCGGAGGGCTTGGAGCCCATTACGGGGCAGAGCGGCTTGGTTGCACGGTGGTGCCAGTCTCCGGCGGGATGACTGAACGTCAGGTGACGCTTATTCAGGATTTCAAACCCTCTACCATCATGGTGACGCCTTCCTATATGCTCAACATCTTGGAACAATTCCATAAAATGGGAATTGATCCGCGCGACTCCTCTCTTGATGTGGCAATTTTTGGGGCAGAACCTTGGACAAATTCCATGCGGCAGGAAATTGAACAGGCATTTGACATGCATGCCGTCGATATTTACGGACTTTCCGAAGTGCTCGGCCCCGGCGTCGCCAACGAATGTGTGGAAACCAAAGATGGCCTGCATATTTGGGAAGACCACTTTTACCCTGAAATCATAAATCCTGAAACGGGCGAGCCTGTGCAAGATGGCGAAATGGGAGAATTGGTGTTTACCACTCTCACCAAAGAAGGTCTCCCGATGATCAGATACCGCACCCGTGACCTTACCCGTCTTTTACCGGGCACTGCGCGATCCATGCGCCGGATGGAAAAAATCACCGGACGTGCAGACGATATGATCATCCTACGCGGTGTGAATGTATTCCCCACCCAGATCGAAGAACTGATACTGAAAAGCGATACACTGGCACCGCATTTTCAGATCGAACTCACCAAAGATGGCCCAATGGACAAAATGAAGGTCAAGGTGGAAAAAATGCCCAGCGCAACAGGATCACAGGATCCGGGCAGTGCACTCAAAAAGCGGATCAAAGATACCATAGGCATCAGCGTCTCTATCGAAGTTGGTGAACCAGGAAGCGTTGAACGCTCCGAAGGCAAAGCACGCCGCGTCGTCGACCTGCGCCCCAAAGGATAGGCATTTTGGCGCGCACCATCGCAAAAGACCACGGTGAAAAAAGGCGGTTGATCCTGAAAGCAGCCGCTGAGGTATTCGCCAGAGAAGGGATCGCACGCGCCTCTATGACCGAGGTCGCAAAAACGGGCGGCATTTCAAAGGCAAATATCTATCACTACTACGCGAGCAAAGACGCGCTTTTATTTGATATTCTGGATGCGTATTTGTCTTCGCTACGTAAACGCATTTTGGAATTACCGCTCTCTGGATTGGATGACACAGACAAGCTGCTGCGGATTTTGGAGGAATTCCTCTTGGCTTATGAAGGCATGGATCACGAACACAAGATCCAGATCGAAGGTCTTCCCCTTTTGCCACTGAACCAGCAAGATATCCTGAAAAAATATCAGCGCGATATGGTAGGCATCGTTTCAGACGTTTTGCGGGACATTGTCACAGAGGATATTTCCGGAAACAAACGCGCACTGCGCGATGTCACAATGTCGATTTTTGGTATGTTGAACTGGTACTATGTCTGGCAACCCAAGGCCGACAGCACAGCCCGCAAGGCCTACGCAAAAACAATAGCCAATTTGGTTGTTTTTGGCACCGCAGGTTCAAAAACACTCTGAAGCAACACAGGGCGATTAATGCCCCGCCTGATCGTAATCCCATACTACCCGATCGGACACCGGATAGCTTTGACAGGTTAGCACATATCCAGCTTCGACTTCATAGTCTTCCAGTGCATGGTTGGATTTCATTTCCACCTCGCCTTCAATCAGCTTGGCTTTACAGGTGGAACAAACGCCCGCGCAACAGGCGTAGGGCGCGTCGATATTATTATCCAAAGCGGCCTGCAAAAGACTGGTATTCCTTTCAACCTGAATGCTACGGGTTTCACCGCCAATTGTGATGCGACCGGGAATTCCCGTCACTGCAGTGGATTGGCTTTCGGCCCGCTTTTTGGCACGGCCCGGTTGTCCACTTGCGAACAGTTCAAAGCGGATCTGGCTTTTATCCAAACCATGGATTTTCAGCGCTTCTGAAATCGCCAACATCATCGGTTCAGGTCCGCAAATATAGGCCATGTCGACGCTGTTTATATCAATCCAGCCTTGGAATAATTGCGCACATTTTTCACCATCCACACGGCCTTGAAACAGGTCAATGTCCTGACTTTCGTCTTCAAGAACATGGATGACGCTCAATCGGCCCATATAGAGGTTTTTGAGATCCTCTAGCTCTTCTCTGAACATAATTGTATTCAAATTGCGATTGGCATAGACGAGCGTGAATTTTGCCCTTGGCTCAGACGCTAGTCCCGTTTTCAGTATTGAGAGTACAGGCGTGATCCCCGATCCCCCCGCAAAGGCAAGATAGTGGGCATCCTCTCGGTCCGCTTTGGCATAGAATTTTCCCATGGGAAGCATCGCTTCGACGACATCCCCTACGGCAAGTTCGCTATTGGCCCAATTGGAAAATGCCCCCCCATCCACACGTTTGATACCGACCTGTAAAATGCCTTCATCCTGTCCTGCGCAAATAGAATATGACCGGCGAAGCTCTTCACCATCAAAGTCACGGCGAAAGGTCAGATATTGCCCCTGAACAAAACTAAAATCCGCACCATTCACCGGCTGGAGGCTAACCACCACCGCATCACGGATCGTTTTTTGGATATTGCTGACTTTGAGCTCGTGAAACTGTACCATGAGGTCTGCCCTAAATACATTTGAAATAATCAAACGGCTCCAAACAGCTTTGGCACCGCCATTGTGCTTTGCATGGGGTGGATCCAAATTGGCTGATCCGTTCCACATTTGTTGATTTGCATTGCGGGCATCGCTCCGGACCCCCTGCCACCTGCGGTGGTGCAATGCCGTAATCTTCGAGCCGCGCCCGTCCTTTTTTACTCAACCAGTCGGTGGTCCAGGCCGGTGCAATCTGCGTTTTAAGCGTGATTTTTTCGATACCCTTTTGCGCCAGTGCCGTTTCGATATCAAAGGCGATCACGCTCATCGCTGGGCATCCTGTATAGGTGGGTGTGATGGTCACTTCGACGCCTTCTTCGCTTACCGACACATCCCGCACGACACCCAGATCGACAACTGAAATCACAGGGATTTCAGGATCGGGAACGGCATCAAGCCAGTCCCAAATCTGATCTTTGGTAACAGGGCTTTGCATTACCACGTGGCTCCCGGATAGGCGCGTTGAAGGAACTGCATTGTTGCCAACATATGGCCCAGATGTTCTGTGTGACGAAATCCGACACGTCCACCAGAATGGGCAAATTCGCTGTCCGGCAGGGTCAAATAAGCCCGCTGCAACGCGCTTTGCACCCGCATTTTCCAAACGGATTGAAGGGAGGATGGCAAAGGCGCAATCGCGCCGTCATGCATGGCACGATCAATATCATCATCGCGAAACACCTCGCCGGCAAAGGGCCAGAGATCGTTAAGCGCCTTTTGCATACGCTGATTGCTTTCTTCTGTTCCATCCCCCAGCGCGATGACCGCGTCTTCGGATCGCTCCAAATGATAGATCGCCTCTTTTGCAGCTTTCTGCGCAATATGGGACACTCTTTCATCAGATGAGGCCGACAGCGCTTCGAGCCAAGGGACCTGAAAGGCATCATAGAAAAAATGGCGCATGATCGTGCGTCCAAAATCTTCGTTTGGCAATTCCAACATCAGAAGGTTGCGAAAATCGTAAGCATCCCGAAGAAAGGCAAGATCGTTTGCAGTGCGCCCTGCACCTTCTTCTTCACCTGCATATTCCAGCCATAGCTTTGCCTGCCCGATGAGATCCAGAGCGATATTGGCAAGTGCAATGTCTTCTTCAATGGCCGGCGCCAATCCGCACCATTCAGACGTGCGATGCCCGAGCACCAGCGCACTATCCCCCTGACGCAAAAGGAATTCAAACAAAGGAGACGGGGTATCTGGCATCACATATTTCCCGCTTCATCAGGCAAATCATAAAAGGTCGGATGGCGGTACACCTTATCGCGGGAAGGATCAAAAAGCGGACCTTTATCTGACGGGCTTGAAGCGGCGATGTTTGACGCCTCTACAACCCAAATGCTGACACCTTCGTTACGCCGTGTGTAAACATCGCGTGCGTTTTTGATCGCATGTTTGGCGTCAGCCGCATGGAGAGACCCCACATGGCGATGGCTCATCCCATGTTGTCCCCGGATGAAAATTTCCCAAAGGGGCCATTCGTCTTTTGGCGATGATGTCTCATCAGGACCCTTAGAATTTGGGCTGTCCTTGTCCACCATTTTAGGGACCTTTCTTGATCAGGTTGCAGTGCTGTCGGCATAGAGGCTACTGAGCGAACGCCTTTTGATTACTCTGCCGCTTCTTTTCGTGCTTTGGATTTTCGGGCATGGGCAAGCATACCTTCACGCACCCAAGCCCCGTCATCCCATGCTTTCTTTCGGGTTTCTAACCGCTCTGTATTGCAGGGGCCATTGCCGGAAATCACATCAAAAAATTCGCTCCAGTCCGGTTCGGAATAGTCATAATGACCGGTTTGAGCGTTCCAAGTCAGTTTATCATCGGGAATAGTCAGACCTAAAAATTCTGCTTGCGGGGCTGTTTCATCGACGAATTTCTGGCGTAGTTCGTCATTGGTGTTCATTTTGATCTTCCACGCCATAGATTGCGCTGAATGCACACTGTCTTTGTCGGAGGGGCCAAACATCATCAATGCGGGATACCAGAACCGGTTCAACGCATCCTGAGCCATACGTTTTTGGTCTTTGGTGCCACGCGCCATCGTCAGCATGATTTGAAAGCCCTGACGTTGATGGAAACTTTCTTCCTTGCAAATGCGCACCATCGCGCGTGCGTAGGGACCATATGAGGTACGTTGCAAAGGCACTTGGTTCATGATTGCAGCGCCGTCTACCAGCCAACCAACGGCCCCCATATCTGCCCAAGTCAGAGTCGGATAATTGAAGATCGATGAATATTTCATTTTACCGGTGTGGAGCATGTCAAAAAGCTCATCCCGACTGACACCAAGGGTTTCTGCCGCACAGTATAGATAAAGCCCATGGCCTGCCTCATCTTGCACTTTGGCCAAAAGATTGGCCTTGCGTTCAAGGGTCGGGGCACGGGTGATCCAATTGCCTTCGGGAAGCTGGCCAACGATTTCTGAATGCGCATGCTGCCCGATCTGACGGATCAGGTTTTTGCGGTACCCTTCAGGCATCCAATCTTTGGGCTCAATTTTCTCACCACGGTCAATGCGATCCTGAAAGGCACGTTCTTCGCCAGTCATATCTTCGCGTGTGCGCACTGCCTGACCTGTTGATTTGACCATCTGTGCATACATGTCGTGTCTCCTATCCCAAAAATGTTATGTGCGCTCGAGGATCAAGGCGACCCCTTGTCCAACGCCAACACACATTGTGCAAAGCGCGTAGCGCCCGTTTGTGCGGCGCAATTGATAGGCCGCCGTCATGACAAGGCGCGTTCCGGACATCCCCAAAGGATGGCCAAGCGAAATCGCCCCACCGTTTGGATTTACGTGCTCTGCATCATCGGCCACCCCAAGTGCGCGAAGTGATGCCAAGCCTTGGCTTGCAAAGGCTTCGTTAATTTCGATCACATCCATCTGATCGATTTTAAGCCCCGTCTTTTTCAGTAATTTTTCGGTCGCCGGAACCGGGCCAATCCCCATTATCCGCGGTTCCACCCCCGCGGCGACCATCCCCACCACCCGTGCAAGCGGTTCGTGAGATTTTGCAATATCTTCGTTGGCAAGCAGCATCGCCGCCGCCCCGTCATTCACGCCAGATGCATTTCCGGCTGTGACCGTTTTGTCAGGGCCATTGATACCCTTTAATTTGGCCAAAGTTTCAACAGTCGTGCCCGCGCGGGAATGTTCATCTGCATCAAAAATAATCGGATCCCCTTTGCGTTGGGGAATGCTGACAGGCATCATTTCGTCTTTAAACCGCCCCTCTTTCTGCGCTGCTGCATAGCGGGCCTGTGAACGGGCCGCAAAGGCATCCTGATCTTCGCGGCTGACTTGAAAATCCTCCGCAACATTATCTGCCGTTTCAGGCATGGAATCGATGCCATATTGGGATTGCATCTTTTTATTCACAAAGCGCCAGCCGATGGTGGTATCATAGACCGCATTTGTGCGGGCGAATGCACTGCCCGCCTTTGGCATAACGAAAGGCGCGCGGCTCATGCTTTCAACGCCACCAGCGATTGCAGCACTGTAATCGCCTGCTTTAATCGCACGGGCAGCCATACCCACCGCATCCATGCCAGAGGCACAAAGACGGTTGATCGTGGACCCCGGAACGCTTGTCGGCAATCCCGCCAGAAGCGCGGCCATACGGGCAACATTACGATTGTCTTCGCCAGCCTGATTGGCATCGCCATAAATGACATCATCCAAGTTTTCCCAATCAAAGTTGGGATGGCGCCGCATCAGTTCGCCAATAGGAAGTGCGGCAAGATCATCTGTGCGGATCGAAGACAAAGCCCCTCCATAGCGTCCGATAGGGGTTCTGACTGCATCAATTATATAAGCGCTCACGTTTGCCTCTCACCGCTAAGGATCTAAATGTTACAAATAAATTTTTAAGGTATTTTTTGTAACATGTAAAGATAAAAATGGCTTGTGGCAAAACAAAATCGCCTTTGTCAGGATAAGTTATTTCGACAAAACGACCTTTTCTAAGGCAGCCAGAGTTTTACCGCACCAGGTGCTTCCATACAAATTAACGAAAAACACAGGGAAATTTCCCAATGGGTCAACATTTATTTCTACGTCAACCTGCGTAGCTGATCCACCAGATGTCGGCGTCAGCGTGTACAATTGCAAATTCAACGCAGCGCGAACACCATCATCGCGCACGGGACAATCTTCACGCGTGATAGAATGTAAATGAAGCACCGCTTTGCGCGCATGATCCCCTTCAAAATCGACACTCCAGTGACCTGCCAAAACATAATCGCGGTCCCAAATCGGGCTGGGTAGCTGAAATTCCTGATAGAGTTGAAAGGTTTTTGGCACATTCGCCCATTGGTCTTCAGAATCGCTTTCTAAAACAGATACGTTCGTCAAACCGCCAATCCATTTTCCTGAGTTTCCGGATCAACAGGACATGCGCAACACGCTCCATAGGTCCATCAATTTCTAACCTTCCTTTAAAATTCTTAATTCCGTGACGCGCGGTTGACAGGTTCTCATATGACAATGATTTTTCCTTCAATATACTTTTGAGAGCTTCTAATATTTTAGGCGGAGATTGAAGCACACCGTTGGTAGTTTCACACGCGTTTAATGCAAATCAATGGCTTTTATTGCGGTAGAGACATTTATATCGCGCGTTATTCTTTTAATTCGGACCTATATGTCTTACCTGCGGGATATCTTAG
>VMBT01000529.1_pt1 | contig 24147 bp, 25 predicted proteins | sample 4404301 | NCBI WGS metagenome assembly VMBT01 (sample SAMN12238535, study PRJNA552566) | marine metagenome | isolation source: Coastal seawater | place: USA: coastal Georgia, Sapelo Island | collected 2008-08/2009-08
CAGGAAGATTAAATGATTTACGGCATATTGTCTATAAATCTGCAGACTCTCCATCTAGGAGATCAAAACAAAACTTAGGACTACTTTTGAGAGAGGGAATTTTAAAAGAAAATATCGATGGCGAAGCTCTGGTTTGGGCTAACAATAGATTGAAAAATAGGCAAGAGAAAAGAAAAATCCTCATTGTTATCAGTGATGGAGCTCCTGTAGATGACTCGACACTTTCTGTAAATCCAGGAAATTATCTTGAGCGAAATTTAAGAGATGTCATTAATCAGATAGAAGGTAAAAAAGAAATTGAGCTTGTTGCTATTGGTATTGGTCATGATGTTTCAAGATATTACTCTAAAGCAATTACCATCATGGATGTTGACCAATTAGGAGAAGTGCTTCTAAATGAACTATCAGAAATATTTCAAATTAACTAAACCAATCACTCTCTGCTTCTTCTAAAGAGTCATTTTTAATAGAATCCCTTATTATTTGCATTAATTCATTCATAAAAAAAATATTATGTGCAGTAATAAGTTGCAGAACAAGCAACTCACCTGCTTTAAGTAAATGATGAAGATAAGCTAATGAATAGTTTTTACAAGTTGAACAACCACAATTTAAATCGATGGGAGATAGGTCTTGAGAAAACTCATTATTTTTAATATTTTTTTTTCCTAACTTGCCTCTTACTAGTGCTGTTCCATGTCTTGCTAATCTTGTTGGACTAACGCAGTCAAATGTATCAATTCCATTTTTAACTAAGCTCCATATATCTTTTGGATCTCCAATTCCTAAAAGATGTATTGGATGTTGAGTTCCTAATTTTGGAGCTGTGAAGTTAACAACTTTGTACATTTCCTCTTTTGATGATCCAAGGCTTCCCCCAATTGCAATTCCAAACGTATCAATTTTGTTCAAATTAAAATCTATACTTTCTTCACGAAGATCTTCATAAATACCTCCTTGAACAATACCGTATAATTTTTGCTCACCTGCTGAACCATAAGTAGGTTTATACTTTATAGATGCATTGAAACGATTTAGTGATCTAGTTGCCCATCTATGACTTCTTTTCATTGAACTATCAGTGTAAGTTTTATCTACATGAAACGGTGTACACTCATCAAAAACTAATATTAGGTCAGCTCCTATATCTCTTTGTACTTCTATAGATTTTTCTGGTGATAATAATTTTATAGATCCATCTAAGTATGATTTAAATAAACTCCCCTCCTCACTTATGCTCAAAAGTGTCTTATTTCTTTTTGTATTTGTTCTGCCTTTAATCTCATCAGCTACAGAACCGTGACCTAAGGAAAATATTTGAAATCCCCCACTATCTGTAAGCATTGGACCATTCCAGTTTAAAAATCTATGCAATCCGCCATGATTTGCAATTAGATCACCTCCTGGTTGTAGCATTAAATGGTAGGTATTAGACAATATGATTTGAGTATTGTTTTCTTTTGCTACATCAGTAGTTGATGCTTTTAATGCCCCTTTCGTTGCACAAAAAATAAATGCAGGGGTACTAATTTTACCATGAGGTGTGGTTAATGTTCCTATCCTTGCATTATTTTTTTTTGATTTATATTCAACCTTCCATGAAAAATTTGTCATTATTTGGGAATAAACTTTTTAGACAAATACATAAAAGGTGTATCAATTAAAGCTATAAAAATTCTAAGCACATAAGTACCAAAAATATAAATCATTAGCACATTATAAAAAGACTCCGGATTGGGATTCAAAATTATCCATGCAAGAATGCTAAAAACAGTATTGTCTACTAAAGATGATAAAATTGTTGAAAGATTATTTCTTAACCACAAAAATTTATTAGTCGTGAAACTTTTAATTTTAGAATAAATCCAAACGTCAAAATATTGACTTGCGAGATAGGCTATCATGCTTGCAATAAAAAATCTAGTCATAGGAGTAAAGACATTTGCTAAGCTTTCTTGAACCCAATCAATTTGTGATGGATTAAAACCAATAGTAATTAACATCATAATTGTCATGAATAGAAATCCTACAAAACCAATAAGCACATTTTTTTTTGCTTTATCTTTACCAAAATGTTCAGATAAAATATCCGTGCATAGAAATGTAGAAGCAAATAAAACCGTTCCTAAGGCTACTGGCTCTGGAGAATAAAAAAAATCTACAGTTTTTAAAACTTGAATATTACCAATTATAACAGCTAATGCGGAATAAACATACAAGCCCACGTATCCAAATAATCTTAAAAAAATTAAAATTGATGAAAAGGAAAATACCAACATTATTATCCATAATGTGAAAGTATTTACTGAACCCAAATATGACGTAAAATTAATAAAAAAATCCATCTAGGGATTAGTTGATCTTACTAAGGATAGTTTTTTTTAATTTTTTAGCTTTTTCAGGAAGTTTACTATTAGGAGTAGAAACTAAAAAATCATCTAATCCACCTTTTTTTTCAACAGTTCTGATAGTACTAGCTGCTACTTTAAGTTGAATTTTTTGACCAAGTTTTTCACTTATGAAAGTAATTTTTTGCAAATTAGGTAAAAATCTTCTTTTAGTTCTGTTTTTGGCATGACTGACGTTGTTGCCTGTTTGAAAAGATTTACCTGTTAATTCACACTTCATACTCATAATGAAAGGGGTTAGTAAATGTAATTGATTATTTGTCAAGCAAAGTTAAAAAGAAAAATTTTCACAAACATATGTTGGTTTAAAATTCCATTTTCTATCATTTTCTATGTTTTTTATCCCTTTTTCTATACCATTTTTAAACAGATCTTTGTGGATACCGCTTGTTATTAAAACACTATCAACACCAAAATTTGAAGCACCTAAAATATCATGATCTAAGGAATCTCCCACAGCTATAGTTTTAGACTTATCAATTTGATCAAGTTGTTTGCAAGATTTCAGATAAATTTCTTTAGATGGCTTCCCTAGAATAACAACTTTCCCACCCATATGGTCGTATAAATCTGCAATAGTTCCCATACAATAAATGTTTTTGTCGTTATTCTCTTCTACTGTTACAAAATCGGGATTTGCACAAAACATAATTAAATTCATCTCTAAAGCTTCCTTTAAAATAGGAATATAATCTATTGGTTTAGTATTTTGAAAAGGTGTGCATGCAAGTATGAAATCAGCATCTTTAATATTGTCAATAAATTTAAATTTTTCTAATCCAATTCTAAAATCCTTCCCATCTTCTTTCGAACTATCAAAAATATGAAAACAGTTTTTTGTTTTAAAATCATATTTATAAGAAAAATCTTTTAATTCTTGCCAGATCATTTCTCCACTTGTCATGACCTCAATAAAATTATTCTTATCAAATCCTAAATCTTTTAAACGATTAATAGAACTTATTCTTCTTTTTGAAGAATTAGAAATGATTATTAATTGTTTATTTTTATAAATTAGATGTTTAACAGCATCTATTGCATGATCATAACCATAATGCCCATCGTGCATTACGCCCCATTGATCTAAAATAAATACGTCGTATTTATCTGATATTTCTGAAAAACTATTTATAACTTTTGTCATTAGGTAGATTTACCAATAGCTTCAGAAATATTTTTATAACCATCAATAGTAATTAACTCGTCTAGCTCTTTTAAAATTTGATCAATAATTTTAGGACCCTTATAAACTAAAGCAGTATATAACTGAACCAAACTTGCACCAGCTTTGATTTTTTCATAACATTCATGTCCGCTTGATACACCTCCAACTCCTATAAGTGTAATTTGACCATTAGTTAAGGAGTACATCTTTTTTAGAAGTATTGTTGAATTCAAAAAAATTGGTTTACCGCTCAATCCACCTACCTCATTTTTAAAATTTGAAATTAGGGTATCAGGACGTTGAATAGTGGAATTAGAAATAATTAATCCGTTAACATTATTAGCAAGTGACATCAAAGCGATATCTCTTAATTGCTCATCATCAAGATCAGGAGAGATTTTGATAAAAATTGGTTTATGTTCTAATTGCTCTATTTCTGATTGTTTTTTTTGAATTTTTTTTACTAATGTTTCTATCTTACCACGCAATTGTAAATCCCTGAGCCCAGGTGTATTTGGTGAGGAAATGTTAATAGTGATGTAATCTCCATAAATTCCAAGTTTTTCAATACCGTATAGGTAATCATCAATATCGTTTTGAGTTGACTTATTTTTTCCAACATTAATTCCTATAATTTCATTAATATTTTTACGTGCATAAAAAGATTTCAAATTTAATAAAATTTCTTCACTTCCTTTATTATTGAAACCCAAATGGTTTATTATTGCATCATCTTCTACCAAACGAAATACTCTTGGTTTTTCATTACCCAGTTGTTTTTTTGGTGTCACTGTCCCAACTTCAATGAAACCAAATCCATAAGCAAACATTTGATTAATAACTTCTGCATTCTTATCAAAGCCAGCAGCTAATCCTAAAGGGTTTTTAAAGTTTATACCCTTTATTGTTTGGTTAAGACTTTTATAAATTTTTGGCTGATTTCTATATAAATTAAAATTGGATTTAAGAAGTTTTATTGTTATTGCATGTGCAGTTTCAGGAGGAAATAGCCTTAATAATTTAATTAACATTATCTAAATTTTGGAGTTTTTGATCTATTATTTTGATTGTCTCTTCCACCCCATACAATTTAATAAAAGAGCCAAGACGTGGCCCTTGTTCTTGTCCTAATAAAACCTGATATACTAACTTAAAAAAATCTTTCAAATTTTCAAATTGATGTTTTTTACCTACATCATAAAGCAACGTTTGGATATCTTCAGCAGAAGTATTTTTATTTATTTTATTAGTTAAAACATCTTTAATGTCTTCAAAAACAATTTTTGTATTGTTGTTAACATTCAAATATTTTTTATTGGGTAAGACAAAATCATTATAGAAATTAATGGAGTAATCAATTAATTTGTCAAACCCAGGATTATTATTTGGACTAATAGTTGCATCGTATTGATTAACAAATCCCCAAATTATTTTTTTGTCACTTGTGTTACATATACTTACAAGATTTGTAAGAGAATTAAATGTAATATCTGATTTGAAATTTGAAGATTTTCCTGAGTGAATATGCCATACTGGGCTATCAAATTTTTTTTGATCATCCAATTTTTCATAACCATTGCTGTGTGCAATGTATTCATCGACAGTTTTTGGAATCACATCAAAGAAAAGTTTCTTAGCTGACTTAGGTTTTTGATACATGAATAATGACAAACTTTCAGGTGACCCATATCGCAACCATTCTTCAACACTAATTCCATTACCAACAGATTTAGAAATTTTCTCACCTTTTTCATCAAGAAACATCTCATAAATTAAATTTACAGGCGATCTCTTTCCTACAGCCTTACAAATCTTTGAGGCTAAATCTACGCTCTCTGTTAAATCCTTCCCACACATTTCATAATCTACACCAAGTGCCATCCATCTCATTGCCCAATCAACTTTCCACTGTAATTTGCAATTTCCTCCAGTTACTAAAATTTCCTCTTTTTTATTATTTTGTGGTTCTGTATAAACAATACTATTACTTTTAGGCCTATATTCATCTATTTGTATTTGCAATACATCTCCAGTCTCCTTACTTATGGGCAAAAAGGGACTGTAAGTACTTTTTCTTTCTTTTCTTAAAGTTGGCAAAATAATTTCAAGAATCTTTTCATAATTTTGAAGTATTTCAATAATTGTATTATCAAAAAATCCACTTTTATACTGTTCCGTTGAACTAACAAAATTGTAATCAAACTTGAATTCATCCAAAAAAGATCTGAGCTTTGCATTATTATGATGACCAAAACTTTCATATTTTTCAAACGGGTCAGGAATAGAGGTCAAAGGTTTTCCAATGTACTCACTTAACATTTCCTTATTGGGGACATTATCTGGCACTTTTCTTAATCCATCCATATCATCAGAAAATGCAATCAATTTTGTTGGACAATTAACTATAGCCATTAGTGCATTTCTAACCATGGTAGTCCTAACAACTTCACCAAATGTACCAATGTGTGGTAATCCCGATGGCCCATACCCTGTCTCTAAAAGTATATAACCTTTATTAGGTATTTTAAAATTTGCTAAACCGCCATTTCTTTTAATAATCTGCTCAGCTTCTTTAAAAGGCCAAGCTTTTAAATTGTTATAAAATTTTAGATCTATTTTATTCATTATAATTTGCTTTAATTCTAATCTTTTTACCCAATAGCAATTTTAAAGAATTAATGAAATTAAAAGTTTCTTGATTTAATTTACCAAAGAATTCATTTTCAACTTCAACTACAAGATTTATTATTTTTTCAACAATCATCTTTCCATCTCTTGTTAGAGCTAATTTATTTGACCTATTATCATTTGGTGTCATTTTATTTATTAGTTTCTTGTTTTGTAATTGTGTCAATTTGGCACTGACTACTGATTTATCGATAAAAGAGTGCTTAGCTACATCAACTTGACTAATATTAGCTATAGATTTTGATAACTTATATACAGTCTCTAGAATAAGATACTCGTTAAAGGATAAATTAAAATTAATTAATTGTTTGCGAATTTTAGATTGCCAAACATTAGATGTCTGCCAAATTAATAAACCTATTCTATTCTCATTAAGAGAAGTGTCTGCCATTTGTATACAAACTATCTGTATACAAACTATAATGATCTGTAAAGTCTTTTTTTCACTCGGGAGCTAATTCTATTTCTATACCATCTAAATCCTCGGAAAGGCTTATCTGACAGCTTAATCTGGATGTATGTTTGACATCAAAAGCTTGGTCGAGCATAGATTCTTCATCATCATCTTTGCCACTTATCTTATCCAACCATTCATCTTTGATATAAACATGGCAAGTCGCACAGGCACAACAACCGCCACATGCTGCCTCAATATCAAGATTTGCATCTCTTAGTATTTCCATGAGAGTAGAGTTGGTATCTCCCTCTAATTCATGCTTATTTCCCTCACGGTCGGTTACTTTTATTTTCATTAAGAATTTAATTTTTTGTGCAGATCTTTTGATGAAGTAGTGTAACGAAATACATTTTTTTTGTCTGGATAACAATATTTAAAGCATTGTTGAGCCATTAAAGCAGCTTCATGAAAACCAGACAAGATCAGTTTTAATTTACCAGGGTAGGAGTTTATATCCCCTATAGCAAATATAGAAGATACGGATGTTTCAAATTTTTCAGTATCAACTTTAATTAAATTTTCATCTAAATTTAGCCCCCAATTTGCAATTGGGCCAAGTTCCATTTTTAAACCAAAAAATGGCAATAAATAATCAACTTCAAGATCTATTTTTTCATCGTTGTTTTTTACTGTCACTTTTAATTTATCATTTTTTGATTCCACAATGTTATCAATTTGACCTAATAAAAAATTTATCTTTTTGTCATTTTCTAATTCAAGCATCTTGGAAACAGAGTCAGGAGCAGCCCTAAATTCTTTTCTACGATGCATCAACGTTACATCAGCTATTTTTGATAGTTCATTTGTCCAATCTAAGGCAGAGTCACCCCCACCAACAATCAAGATCTTCTTATTTTCAAGTAAAGATTTATTTCTAACAGCGTACAATATTTTTTTTCCATCTAAATTATCAAGATTTGCAATTGGTATTTTTCGAGGAACAAAACTACCAGCTCCAGCTGCGATTACTATACACTTTGCTTGTAATTTTTTATTGTTAGATGTTTCAACTATCCATTCATTTGTTTCTAATTTAGCAATTTTTTCAACTTGTTGATTGAGGTGATATACTGGATTAAAAGGTTTCGCTTGTGCCAATAAATCATCAGTAAGCTGTTGACCAGTTATTTTAACTCTTGATGGAATATCGTAAATTGGTTTTTCTGGATAAAGTTCTGCACATTGACCTCCTGGTTTATCTAAATTATCAATTACGTGACATGAAATATTCAGCAAACCTAGCTCAAAAATAGCAAATAAACCTACTGGTCCGGCGCCGATAACGATAACATCAGTTTTTTCAATCATGGGATTTAAATAACAACTTTTATTACTATTTCTATACAATATATAAACTTTTATGCAATTTACTGAGTTAAACTTTAACTATCACAAACCTTTGATGATATGGCTGCTATTGTTAACCATAATGGTTTTTTTGATTGTTGTTATTGGGGGTTTAACAAGGCTTACTGACTCTGGACTTTCTATGGTTGACTGGCGTCCCCTGCTTGGAACTATACCTCCATTAAATCAAAGTCAGTGGCTAAAAGTCTTCAATGACTATCAGCAGACTCCAGAATTTATGTACGTTAATAAAAATATGACATTGGATGAATTTAAATATATCTTTTGGTGGGAATGGTTTCATAGGTTCTTTGCTAGATTAATTGGTATTGTTTTTATATTCCCATTTTTTTATTTTTACTTCAAACGATATCTAAATTCTTTTTTCTATAAGAGATTTGCTATTATTTTTGGATTGGGGTTGGTGCAGGCTACAGTCGGTTGGTGGATGGTTAAAAGTGGACTTCAAAATGACCCTTACGTAAGCCCCTACCGCCTAACATTTCACCTATCTAATGCAATTATTATCTATGCACTACTGCTTTGGACAAGCATTGAATATTTTCATTTAAAAAGTATAAATTTTATAAATATTAAATCTAAAAAATTCTTAATACTCACATCTATAATACTTGTTTTTATAACTATTTTAAGTGGTGGCTTTATGGCAGGATCTCATGCAGGGCAATCGTTTAATACTTACCCTCTAATGAATGGAAAAATTATTCCAGATGATATTTATTTGGCAGAAATGGGCATCTTAAATTTATTTGAAAATACTGTCACAATAAATTTTAATCATAGATGGATTGCTACCCTTACTTTCGTATATACTTTTTCATTATTTTTGTATTTATTTATAAGCAAGATAACTGAATTGCAAAAATCAATCATTGTTCTTGTATTGTTAATCTTAAGCTTGCAATTCTTTCTTGGAGTAATGGCCTTACTATCGAATGTTGCCATACAATATGCAAGCCTACATCAAACAAACTCATTACTATTACTATCAATTTTATTATTAGCTTATTTCAAATCAACAATTAAAGGAGTTTAATATGAGCAAAAAAATTCTCATCTTTGGTGGAACAGGAGCAATTGGTTTTTCCATTGCAAAAAAAATAATTAAAGAGGGTTATACTCCAATTCTTATTTCAAGAAATGAAGAAGAATTAGTTAACAAATCTAAAGAAATTAATTGTGAATATGAAATCTGTGATGTTTTGGAACAAGATCAAATTGATCAAATATCAAACAAACATGCAGATACAATTAATGGGCTAGCCTACTGTGTTGGCTCTATTAATTTAAAACCATTAAAAATAACGAAAGATACAGACTTCATTGAAAGTTTTAAAATTAATACACTTGGAGCCATAAACGTAATTAAATCAAATACCGAAAGTTTAGCTAAAAATAATGGATCGATTCTGCTTTTCTCAACAATTGCTGTTCAACAGGGTTTTACAAACCATTCCGTAGTTTCCTCTTCCAAAGGAGCAATTGAAGGATTGACAATGAGTTTAGCCGCAGAATTCGCACCCAAAATTAGAGTTAATTGTATTGCGCCAAGCCTAACTGACTCAAAAATGTCACAAAAAATGGTTAGTAATGAAAATATAAGAAAGGCTATAGAAAATATGCATCCAATACCAAAAATAGGACAAGGTGAAGATTTTGGAGATTTATCATCTTTTCTCTTAAGTGAAAAAAATAGCTGGATTACTGGTCAAATATTTCATATTGATGGAGGTAGATCAACATTAAGACTAAAGGCATGAGAGTTATATTTATATTTTTTATTTTTTTTTCATTATCAATAAATGCTCAAGTTTTTCCTGTCCCAGAAGATAAAGAAGTTAATTTTGATGTTTTAAGAAAAAACAAAGTTATAGGCAACTTAACAACTAAGTTCCTAGAAGAAAATGAAAATTTAATTTTGCATTCAATTTTAGATATTGAAGTAAAAGTTTTATTTATCCCTGCTTACAAATTTTTTCAAGAAACAAAAGAAACTTGGAGCAACGGAAATTTTATAGCTATTGATGGTTTTACAGATTTTGAAGATGATAGAGAATATAAAATTGAGGGTAAGGATGAAAATGGAGTGTTTATAGCAACAGGCATGGATGGATTAATTGAAATGGATGAAAATATTGTTCCTCTAAATTACTGGAATAAAGAAATGCTAAAAGAAAAGAAAGTATTTGATACACAAAAAGGAATTGTAAGAGAGATTGATGTAAAAAAACTAAAAAATGAAAATATAAAAATCAATGGATCTAAGTTTGATACAGAAAAATTTATCTTTAATGCATCAGTTAACCCTAAAGATTTAGGACCTTTTCCTGAATATACTCTTTGGTATAATAAAGATGAACTTATAAAAATGGAGTTTCAAAATCCCAAAGATAAAAAAACCATAACCATAATTAGAACTGATTTGAAAAATCAATGACTCCCAAAATTATTTGGATAACTGGAGGTTCGTCAGGTATTGGCTTTGCAACAGCCAAACATTATTTAAAAAATAATTGGATTGTAGTTATTAGCTCAAGTAACAGTGAAAAATTACAAAACGCTAAAGAAAGACTTAGAAATGAAAATAATTATGTAAACTTACATATAGCTAAATGTGACATTACTAATCAAGAAGAGGTAAAAAAAACAATTCTATTTATCGAAAATGAAATAGGTGTAATTGATACAGCTCTATTAAATGCCGCTGCATATTCTCCTAATAAAAATCAAGAATTTGATATTAAAAACTACGAATTACTAGTTGATGTTAATTTAAAAGGTACGCTCTATTGTATAAATATTCTTAAAGATGTGATGAAGAATAGAGGAAGCACTATTGCTATAGTTTCATCTCCAATTGGTTATAGGGGTTGGCCTACTTCTGGGGCCTATGGAATGACAAAAGCTGCCCAATTAAACTTAGCTGAGAGTCTTTTTTTTGATTTTAGAAAGATAGGAATTACAATCAAAGTAATTAATCCAGGTTTTATTGATACAGAAGCCACACGACTAAACTCATTTAAAATGCCTTTTTTAAAATCTGCTGAATTTGCTGCTGAAAAAATATATAAAGGTCTAGTTTTTAAAAAGAAATTTGAAATTTATTTTCCTTTTACAATTGTATTTATTGTTAAAATTTTAAGAATATTACCTTATCGAATATATTTTTATCTTTGGAAAAAGATGGGTAACTTTTAATTAAATTCACCTATATAAATACCTAAGCCTTTTGCTACTTCTATCAAAGGATCAGTTTTACTTAATGTTTGGGATTTTCCAGCGATATCATCAAGAGCTACATCTTGAACACTTCTATCTTTCCAAACAACTACTCTATTATATTTACCATTTGCAATTAAATCTACCGCCTTAACACCAAAAGCACTGGCAATTAGTCTATCTCTATGTGTAGGTTGAGCTCCTCTTTGAACATGACCAAGAACAGTGACACGTGTTTCAGCATCAGTTAGTTTGTATATTTCATCTCCCAAATAAGCACCAATACCTCCTAGCCTTACTTCTCCATCAACAAATTTAACAGTTGCTTTTTTTCCATCTTCTTTTTTTACTGCTTCTGCAACAACAATAAGAGCATGATTTCTCCCTTTGCTCCTAATTTGATCAATATGATTAGCAATTCCCTTAATTGAGTATGGAATTTCTGGGATCAGAATTACATCTGCCCCACCCGCAATACCTGCGTTCAGAGCAATATGACCTGCGTCTCTTCCCATGACTTCAAGTATCATCGCCCTTCTATGACTTGCCGCAGTAGGTTGCAGCATATCTAGTGCATTGGTGGCTACATCAACGGCAGTATCATATCCTATTGAAAGTTCATTGTGTTTAACGTCATTATCAATAGTTTTAGGAATTCCTATGAATTTAATATTCCCTTTTTTTGTCAAAGATTGAAGAATTTTCAAACTTCCATCCCCACCTATACCAATTAATGCGTCTAGTTCTAATTTATTAAAACTATTTATAATTAGTTCAGAAACTTCAACTTTTTTTCCATCTTTTTCAATAGTGCCGAATGGATTTCCTTTATTATTAGAACCCAGAAAAGTTCCACCCATTCTCATTAAATTTCCATCAAAAAACTCTGGGTTTAGTTCAACAACATCAATAGGGTTCTTCATTAGCCCTAAAGTGCCATCTCTTAGCCCATAGACTTTCCATCCATATTCATTAGTTGCTCGAAGTGTAACAGCTCTTATAACTGCATTTAAGCCAGCACAATCTCCACCACTAGTTAAAATACCTATTTTTTTTACCACGACGAGCTTATATACTATTATTTTATAAGATAAATTTTTAATTTTATGACTAATAATAAATTAATTGAAAAGTTAAAAGAATATGAACAAGAGCACTCAGATCTTGATCAAATTCTAATTCAACTTCAAGAAAAACATACTGTTGATTTTTTGCAAATACAAAGATTAAAAAAAAGAAAATTAGTCTTAAAAGATAAAATTGCAAGCTTAAGGAATGAACTTGAACCGGACAGTATAGCTTAAATTGTATTTTTGACGAACTTCATTGCTTTTGGAAAATAATCCTTAATAATTTTAATTTTAGATTTTAATTCTGGTATTTTAGCTACTCTTTGTAAGTTTACATCTAAAAGATGCTCGAGATCTTGTTGATTATTATTATTAAAAAAGAACAGGACAACTCTAGAATAAATACCTGCTAGAATTAATCTTTTAGTATAGAAATTAAAATCAACGGATGTATCTCCTGCTAAATACCATATCTGATCAACACTTTTATAAAGTTGAGATGGTAAAGAAACATTTTTATTAGGTAATAAAGAATTTAAGAATATTTTTTTGTAAAACTTTTTTTCATTATTCATTATTTCAATTTTAGAAAGTAGTATTTTTCTAATCCTTTTGTGTACAGGTAATCGTATCAAGTCTATTGATTGACAATATTCTTGAAGCTCAATATTTAATTGTTCTAAAGAATATTTTAATAAATCCATATTACCATCAGGAAATAATAGATTTATTTCGCTGATATTTAGTTTGTGCTTTGAAGCAATTGTTTCAAAAGTATTTGAGGTAAACCCTTCCTCTGCAATGATATCCTTTGCTAATTTTAATATATTTAATCTTTTGGCGTTGAGATAATTATTATGAGTTTTTGTCATGATGTTTTTTCCAAAATTTTTCTATTTCTTCAGAATATCCAAATGCATTTTTATGTGCTAATCTAGATGTATATAAAATACCATTAAGGTGATCGAACTCATGCTGAATTACTCTTGCATGTAATCCCTCAACCTCACCAGTTATATTTTTTCCATTCAAATCAATAGCTGAATACTTAATGCGTTTATGTCTTCTAACTAATCCAGACATACCAGGAATTGATAAACAGCCTTCCCAATCATCGACTGTTTCGTCTGATATAGTTTCAACCGATGGATTAATAAAAACTGAAATATTTATTTTATCTTCTTCTTCGATATCTGGATTTCTATAAATAAACATTCTATGCGAAAGATGAATCTGTGGAGCTGCAAGCCCTATACCATTTGCATCCAGCATTGTTTGAGACATATCAAAAACAATTTTTTTTAGATCAACCTTGTTTAAGTCATTAATTTCATTAGTTTTTTTTATTAAAACCGGATGTCCTAATTTTGCTATTTTTAAAATCGCCACATTAAATATATAGTCATAAATAGACTTTATACCAATATTTTTTAAACAGATTTCAGTATTTGCATTAAGTATAAGTTTGTGTTAAATGCCCTCCAAAATATGACACTATTCGTTAACGTAAAAGATAATAATGTTGAGCAAGCTATAAGAAGTCTTAAAAAAAAGATGCAAAGAGAAGGGCTTTATAAAGAAATGAAGCTAAGAAAACATTTTGAGAAGCCTTGCCTTAAAAGAGCTAGAGAAAAAGAAGAGAACATTAGAAGATCAAGAAAGACAGCTCGAAGAAATAACTCTTAAGCTAAACTTTTAACTATATCCTCACACATTTTTTTGGCATCACCAAACAACATAGTAGTATTGTCTCGGTAAAATAATTCATTATCAACTCCTGAATAACCAGTAGCCATTGACCGTTTTACAAATAATACAGTTTGAGATCTTTCAACATCTAGAATTGGCATACCATATATAGGTGAACTTTCATCAGTTTTAGCTGCAGGGTTAGTTACATCATTGGCACCGATGACAAAAGAAACTTCTGTCATTGGAAAATCATGATTAATTTCATCGAGTTCTAATACCTCTTCATAAGGTACGTTTGCTTCAGCTAGTAACACATTCATATGGCCAGGCATTCTTCCGGCAACTGGATGGATTGCATATCTAACATTGATACCTTCTTTTTTTAGTATATCTCCCATTTCTCTTAAAGCATGTTGAGCTTGAGCAACAGCCATCCCATAACCTGGAACTATAATAACTGAGTCAGCATTCTTCATAATGTATGCTGCATCCTCCGCATTTCCTTGTTTGACTATTTTATCAGAATTATCTCCAGAAGCACTTGCAGCTTGTTCTCCTCCGAAACCACCTAACACAACACTGATAATAGACCTATTCATGCCCTTGCTCATTATGTAACTTAAAATAGCACCAGAAGCACCAACGAGTGCGCCAGTGATAATTAGTAAGTTATTACTCAGAGTAAAACCAATACCACATGCAGCCCATCCAGAATAAGAATTCAGCATAGATACGACAACTGGCATATCAGCTCCACCTATTGGAATAACAACTAAAAAACCTAACAATATCGAAACTGCTACGATTGTCCAAAAAATTGAGGGTGACTGGTTAATGCAAAAAATTATAATTAGGACCGCTATAAATAATAGTATTAAAGCATTAATAGCATGTTGAAATTTAAAAACTATGGGTTTACCAGATACTGTTCCTTGAAGTTTCCCAAATGCAAGAACCGATCCTGAAAAAGTTATTGCACCAATAAATGTACCAATACTCATTTCAATTAAACTGCTTGTTCCAATTGCTCCTATTGTGCCAATTCCAAAAGAAGCAGGATCATAAAATGCTGCTGCTGCAACGAAAACTGCAGCAATGCCAACTAAACTATGGAAAGCAGCAACTAACTGAGGCAAGGCCGTCATTTCTATTCTTAGGGCAATGAAAGTTCCAATTGCTCCACCAACAATAATAGCAGCTCCAATTTCAACGTAACTGAGAACAGATTTAAACATAAGTGTAGTAATAATTGCTATTACCATTCCGACAATTCCAAATATATTTCCTAATCTTGAGGACTCAGGATGCGATAATCCCCTTAGGGCAAAAATAAACATTAATGCTGAAATAAGATATAAAACTGCAACCATATTTGCTGACATTGATTAATCCCTTTGTTCTTTTTTAGGTTTTTTTTTGAACATCGACAACATTCGATACGTTACTATAAAACCTCCAAAAATATTTATAGAAGCAAGAACTACCCCTATAATTCCAAATATTTTTGATGTATCATGCCCAAGAGGACCAGCAGCTAAAATAGCTCCAACAATGATAACGCTTGAAATTGCATTCGTAACACCCATTAAAGGACTGTGTAATGCTGGAGTAACTGACCAAACGACATAATATCCAATAATACAAGCAAGAAAAAAGACTGTTAACCCTATTACGAAAACTTCTGAACTATGTGCTTCCATATTAATTAAATTGCTCCAATCTTAATTTTCCTTCGTGCGTTAATGTAACAGCATTAACTATTTCATCTTCCCAATTGAAATTTATTTTTTTATCATCTTTGTTTATAATTAAACTTAAAAAATTAAAAATATTTTTTGCATATAAGGCAGACGCGTCTTTTGCTACTCTGCCTGGTACATTGGCATATCCAACAATTTTAACTCCTCCATGATCTACAACTTCACCCTCTTTGCTTAGTGGGCAATTACCCCCTGCCTCAACAGCAAGGTCAACGACAACTGAGCCAGATGCCATAGACTCAACCATTTCTTGTGAGATTAAAACTGGAGCTTTTTTACCAGGTATTAGAGCAGTACAAATTACTATATCTTGTTTTGCAATAGTTTCAGCAATAAGTTTTGCTTGCTTTTGTTTATACTCTTCACTCATTTCCTTAGCGTAGCCACCTTCAGTCTCAGCATTAGTTGATTCTTCATCTTCAACCATAATAAATTTTCCACCTAAACTCTCTACCTGTTCCTTGGTAGCAGATCGAACGTCAGTTGCCGATACTACTGCACCTAATCTTTTGGCAGTTGCAATTGCTTGTAATCCAGCAACGCCTACGCCTAAAACCATAACTTTTGCTGGATTAACTCTTCCTGCTGCTGTCATCATCATTGGAAAAGCTTTTCCAAATTGCTCAGCTGCATCAATTACACTTCTATAGCCAGCTAAATTTGCTTGGGATGATAATACATCCATACTTTGCGCCCGACTAATTCTAGGAATAAGCTCCATGCAACAAGAAATAATTTTCTTTTCATTTAAAGTGTTAAAATATTTTTTATTTTCGTAAGGATTCAAAATACCTATTAAAACTGTATTTTCATTTAATTGTTGAAGATCATTATCATTTGGAATTTTTACACATAAACAGATGTTTGCCTTGAGACATTGATCTCGTGAAACAATTTTAGCCCCATTTGCTTCATAAAGATCATTTGGGTATCCAGAATTATTACCTGCACCGTCTTCAATTAAAACTTCTAAACCCAAACGTTGAAAAAGTTTGATGGTGTCTGGAGTTAAGGCTACTCTGTTTTCATTATTAAAATTTTCTTTTAATGCTGAAATTTGCATAAGGACTTATAATTATAGGTTAACTGATTTTAAAGTATTTTGTTGTTTTTCAGTTAATTTTTTTTGATCAAAATTATCTATTAGCTCATGAAAGACTCTATACCAATTAACCTCAGCTTTTAGATGCATAAAAACTGACCCAAGACCTACAGCTGCTCTATCCATGAAAACAAACTCTTTTGGTGGCTTAACACCGCCTATTTTTTTTAATTCCCGATGAACTTCAGATGCTATTTGAGCCCCATATACGCCGCTATCACTCTCCTGGATTTTTTGAACTTTATCTTCCATCAAAGGAGCATATAAAAAATTAGCCCATTTACTTAGAATTTTTAACTTTTCTTTTGTGATATCTTTGAACCCCCATTGTTCATAAGCATGGACTGCAAGAGCCTCATCATTTTTTTGTAAAGCAAAATACAAGTCTATTACTCCTTGAATAAACTTAGATTGAAAAATCCTCATACAACCAAAATCATAGAGGTTAATACTTAAATCATCTTGTACAGAATAGTTACCTAAATGAGGATCTCCATGAATGACACCATACTCAAAAAAAGGTTTATACCAAGCATAGTACATATTTCTAGCAAGAGAATTTCTTACTTCTTTTTTTGCATCTTTGAATGTTAAAATTGATTTACCTTCCAACCAAGACATCGTTAATAATCTTTTTGTACTTAAGTTTTCATAAGTTTTTGGCACATGTATGTATTTATTTTTAGAGAAGATTTTATTAAATATATTCATGAGTTTTTTTTCTCTTTCATAATCAAGTTCTTCATTTAGCCTATCAGTTATTTCTTTGTAAACTTCAGAGGTTTTGATAGCTTTATTGTAAGTTTGATAGATAGAAAAAATCATTTTTAATTGTGATAAGTCTGCACTAACAGCCGATTGCATATCTGGATATTGTAATTTGCAGGCAACTTTCTCAGAATTATTTAATACTGCTTTATGGACTTGTCCTAGAGAAGCAGCTCGGGTTGCTTCTTTATCAAATTCTTTGAAATTTTTTAACCAGTCTGAAGATAACTCCGTAGCCATTCTTCTTTTTACAAATAACCAACCCATCGGCGGTGCATTGGACTGAAGATGCATCAATTCTTTTGTATACTCATCAGGCAAAAGGTCTGGAATAGTAGCTGATAACTGAGCCACCTTCATCAAAGGGCCTTTTATGCCACCCAGCGCTTCCCTAATTTCTAGAGCATGTTTTTCTTTGTCTAATTTTACACCAAGATACTTTTGACTAGCTAATTTAGTTGCAAGCTTTCCTACGACTCCTCCTACTTGGGCATAACGTTTTATTTGTTTAGCTATTGATCTTGACTCAGCATCAGCCATTTAGAGTGTCTCTAATTCATCTATTAATTTTTCAATCATGCTCAAGCCCTTTTTCCAGAATGATTTTTTAGATAAATCTAAATTGAAAGGTTGAAAAAGTTCATCGTATTTTTTTGAACCTCCACTTTTAAGTAAATCTATATATTTATTTTCAAAATTTTCTAAACCCTGCTCATACGTATTAAATAAGGAGTTTACTAAACAATCTCCAAACGCGTAGGCGTATACATAAAATGGTGAATGAATAAAATGAGGAATATAGCTCCAAAAATATTTATATTCGTCTTCATATTTAATTGAGGGCCCTAAACTATCTTTTTGTACCTTCATCCATATTTCACAAATTTCATTGGTACTAAGTTCAGAATTTTTTCTTAAGGTATGAACCTCTTTTTCAAATTGAAAAAAAGCGATCTGCCTAATAACCGTATTGAGCATATCTTCTACTTTATTTGCTAATAGTGCTTTTCTCTCTTTTTTAGAGGTTGACGCATTTAGAATTAATTTAAAAGTTAACATCTCACCAAATACACTCGCAGTTTCGGCTAATGTTAAAGGAGTTGAGGCATTAAAATGACTTTGGTTTTTTCCTGCAAGATACTGATGAACACCGTGACCTAATTCATGTGCCAGCGTTGCAACATCTCTTGTTTTACCCTGAAAATTAACAAGAATAAATGGATGAACTGATGCAACTGTTGATGCAGCAAAAGCGCCTGGGGATTTTCCTTCCAAAACTGGTGCATGAATCCAGTTTTCATCAAAAAATTTTTTAACAATCTTTCCTATTTCTTTATCAAATGCTGAGTATGCTTCAATCACAGTATTTCGAGCTTCACTCCAAGAATATGTCTTTGTATTTTGAAAAGGCAAAGGAGCATTTCTGTCCCAATACATTAAATGTTTCTTTTTAAACCATTTTGCTTTTAAAGCGTAATATCTGTGCGAGAGTCGTGGATAAGACTCTACTACTGAAGATACCAAACTATCAATAACATTATCTTCCACAACATTTGATAAATTTCTAGAAGTAACTGGTGATGGTAATTTTCTCCATTCGTCGTTAATAGATTTATCTTTTGCTAGAGTATTAGTTATGGTTGAAAATAATTTTATATTATTTCCTAAAACTTTTCCAACTGACTTTGCGGCAACTTTTCTTGTTTTTTCATTTCTATCGGATAACAAATTAAATATTTGTGCACTTGTTAACTCTTTTTCTCTAAAATTAAATTTAAGAGAAGCTATTAAATCATCAAATAACCTAATCCATGCGGAACGAGACGTTATACTTTTATCTTGCAATATTTTTTCTATTTTTAAATCTAGTTGATAAGGTTTGAATGATCTTTTGTTGGTAATCCAATTTTTATATTTTTTTAAATTATGATTTGTTAACAAACTTTTTAGTTTGTTTTCATTTATTTGATTAAGCTCAAGGGTAAAAAAAATAATTGAGGATGCATAATTTGTAATAGTTTCTTGCATTTTTTGATAAAAAATTTTATTTTTTTCATTGTTGCCGTTTTCAGCAACCAAAAGATGAGCATAACTGAGAATTTTGTCCATCCAAATATCGATTTCTTCCAACTTAACAATTGCCTCTAATAGTTTCTCTGCAGACAGTAGTTTTACTTTGTTCAAATATTTTTTTTCAAATTTATTGGTTTCTTTTTTTATATTATTTAAGTCTGTAGAAAGATTTTTATCATTTTGAGAACTATAGAGATCCTTAAGTTTCCAAACAGGCAGTTTTCCAAGCTTTTTTTCTGCATTAGTTTGATTATTATTGGCTTTCATAGTATGAAATGAATATAGGTATTATTTATAGTGTTTGTAGGGAGGTAAAGTCAAATGTCTATTAATTTCGATAATTTTAATAATATTGTCTCAATGTTTTTTGAACAAGCTAAAAAAATGAAAGACAAACCTTATTTATGGAAAAAAAATAATGATAACTTTGAATCTCTCTCATGGGGAGAAGTTGAACTTTCAGTTAAGTCTGTGGCAAGATCATTAATAGATTTAGGAATCCTTAAAGGTGATAGAGTTATTATTTTATCAGAAAATAGACCTGAATGGCAAATTGCAGATTTGGCTATTATGTCAATTGGTGCGATCACAGTTCCTGTTTACACTACTAGCACTACAGCAGATTATAGTCATATAATCAATCATTCGGGTGCAAGATGTATGATTATATCTTCTCATGAGCTTTGTTTAAAAGCGCTGCCAGCAATTGAAAGCTCTACTGATTGTAAAAACGTTATTAAAATTAATGATGATAGTCAGTCATATAATAATCCTGTAAATATTATGCAATGGAGTAATCTTGTTGAAAAAAATTCTGATGATGCTTGGAAAAATATTGAGAACGAAGATTATAAAAATTATGATTTTGATAATGAAATTAAATCCATTCAAAGAAAAGATACAGCGTGTATTATATATACTTCAGGGACAGGTGGTAATCCAAAAGGAGTAATGCTTAGTCATGGAGCAATGCTATCAAATTGTACTGGGGCACAAATACTATTAAAAAATTTATTAGAAGGGATGGATGAAATTAAATTTTTGTCATGGCTGCCATTATCTCATTCATATGAACATACTTTACAATTTTTTACATTAGGTATTGGTGCTCAAGTTTATTACGCTGAAGGTATAGACAAACTTGTAGTGAATATGGGTGAAGTAAGTCCTCACTTTATGACAGCAGTTCCACGGTTTTATGACTCATTACATACAAGAATTTCGCAAGGTTTAAAAAAACAAGGTAAATTAAGTCAAACTTTGTTTGCAACTACCCTACGATTAGGTAAGAAAAAATACCATGGAGAAAAATTAAGTTTCTTTGAGGGTATAACCAATTCTATTATGGACAAAATTGTTAGAAGAAAAGTTAACAAAAGATTTGGTGGTTCCTTAAAAGCTCTTATTTCTGGTGGTTCTGCACTTAATTTCGAAGTGGGTCTGTATTTAACGGCCTTAGGATTACCTTTGTTGCAAGGTTATGGACAAACAGAAACAGCACCGGTTGTCTCAGCTAATCCTCCAGAAAAAGTCAAGTTAGACACGGTAGGAAAATTATTTCATGGTGTTAACGTTAAAATTGCTGAGGATGGAGAAATTCTAGTAAGTGGTGAAAATATAATGAATGGCTATTGGAATGATCCAGATGCAACATCAAAAACAATTATTGATGGATGGGTACACACAGGAGATATTGGTGAATTTGATGAAGAAGAATACCTCAAAATTACTGATCGAAAAAAAGATATTATTGTTAATGCTGGAGGAGATAATATCTCACCTACAAGAGTTGAGGCAAAACTTGATATAGAACCTGAGATAGCACAATCTATGCTGTATGGAGATTTTAAAAATTATCTAGTTGCAGTAATTGTACCTGATAAAGACTTTGCATTAAATTGGGCTAAAGAGAATGGTAAAGAGCAAAAATTTGAGTCAATTGTTAAAGATGATGATTTTAATAAACTTATGAAAGAAGTGGTAAATAGAGTAAATAAAAATCTTTCTGTTATTGAACAGGTTAGGAAGTTTATTTTAATTGATCATGAATTTACTATTGAAAATAGCATGATGACTGTGTCAATGAAAGTTCGGAGATTTGCTGTAAAGGATAAATACCAAGAAGATCTAGAAAAACTTTATTAGTATTATTTATTATTAAAATCTCTTAACTGTTCTTTAGTTGCTTCTTTTTGATATTTTTTTTTCCATTCATCATAGGGCATTCCATAAATTAATTCCCTAGACATATCATAATCGATAGGTTGATTTCTTTTTTCTGCAGCTGCTAAATACCATTTTGATAAGCAGTTTCGACAAAATCCAGATAAATTCATCAAATCAATGTTTTGTACGTCAGTTCTACTTTGTAAATGATTTATTAATCTTTCTGCAACATCTGCTAATAATTCCCTGTCTAAATTTTTATTCATAATTACTCAATTAAGTTTAATTTTAGTTAAATTAAATATATACACGTTAATTAATTAAATGAAACGTAATAGAAAAGCTAAAATTTTAGCAACATTAGGTCCTGCATCTTCTTCTAACGAGACAATAGAAAGAGTTTTTAAAGCTGGATGTGATGTTTTTAGGCTAAATTTTTCCCATGGATCTGTTGAAACTCATCGACAAAATCTCGAATGGATAAGACAATTAGAAGAAAAGTATAATCATGCAACATGTATACTGGCAGATCTCCAAGGTCCTAAGCTTAGGGTTGGAGAATTTAAGAATATAGAAGAGTCTCTAAAAAAGGGTCAAAAATTTATTTTAGACACTAATTCAAAACTTGGAGACAATGAAAGAGTCAACTTTCCACATAGTGAAATTTATGATCATTTAACACCTAATACCACTCTATTAATAAATGATGGAAGAATTAGGCTGCAAATTATCGAGCAAAATAAAGACTCTTTAATTACAGAAGTGCTCAATGATGGAGTGATCTCAAATAATAAAGGTGTGAACATACCTGATGTTATACTGCCCATAGACTCACTTACTTCTAAGGATAAAGCTGATCTTCAAAAAGCACTCGAAATGAATGTAGATTGGGTTGCTCTATCCTTTGTGCAACAAGCTGAAGATATACATAAGTTAAAAAAAATTGTTGATGGCAAAGCTTTAGTAATGGCAAAAATTGAAAAGCCATCTGCGGTGAAAAATATTGATGATATAATTCAAGCTGCTGATGGAATAATGATTGCAAGAGGTGATCTTGGTGTTGAAATGCCAACAGAAAAAGTTCCAATTGCACAAAAAAATATTATCAAAAGATGCCGACATTATGGAAAACCAGTAGTTGTTGCCACTCAAATGCTTGAAAGTATGATTTCTAACTTAGTTCCAACAAGAGCAGAGGCATCAGATGTCGCAAATGCAATTTATGATGGTACGGATGCCGTTATGTTATCTGGTGAGTCGGCAATGGGAGATTATCCTGTAGAGTCAGTCGCAACAATGGACAGGATTATTGAGAATGTAGAAAAGGATAAAAATAATTTCAATTTAGAAATTGAAGATGAAGAAAATGTAAAAAAAATTGATAATACTGATGCGATTACAAATGCAGCTTATTCAATTGCAAAAAATGCTGGCGCAAAAGCAATTTTAACTTTTTCAGTTAGTGGTAAAACTACATTAAGAATGGCAAGAGAAAGAGCGCCTGTACAGATCATTGGACTTTCACCTAACATTAAAACTGCAAGGAAAATGCAAATTGTTTGGGGTGTTAATTCATGTCATTCAGTGCAGGATGCTGAAAATACAACTGAAATGGTGAAAATAGCTTGCAGCGTTGCTAAAAATAAAAAATTAGTTAATGCTGATGATAGTGTCATTATTACCGCTGGAGTACCTTTTGGTAACGCTGGATCAACAAATCTTCTTAGAATAGCAAAAATTATTGCGGATCAAGATCTTACTTAAGTTTTTCGCAAGCTCTTTTGATTCTAGAACATGCATCTTTAAGAATTTCATCACTTGTAGCATATGATAATCTAAAATATGGAGATAAACCAAATGCAGCACCATGAACGCCTGCAATGCCCTCACTTTCTAAGAGATAATTCATAAAATCTTCATCGTTAGCAATTTTATTACCATCAGGTGTTTGTTTTCCAATTACACCCTCGCAAGATGGATAAACATAAAATGCACCTTCAGGAGTTAAACAGTTTATTCCTTCTATTTCATTTAATAAACTTACAACCATATCTCTTCTTCTAACAAAAGCCTTATTATGTTCTTTGATAAATTCCTGAGAACCTTCTAATGCTTCAACAGCAGCAGCCATGGAAATCGAAGATGTTGATGTATTGCTCTGTGATTGCATTTTATTCATTGCTGCAATAATTTCTTTTGATGCTCCACAAT
>VMBT01000530.1_pt1 | contig 24140 bp, 22 predicted proteins | sample 4404301 | NCBI WGS metagenome assembly VMBT01 (sample SAMN12238535, study PRJNA552566) | marine metagenome | isolation source: Coastal seawater | place: USA: coastal Georgia, Sapelo Island | collected 2008-08/2009-08
GGGCTCTCTAAATCAACAGTGTGCGTATCAAAACCAGCTATATCCAATGGAGCAATAGTATCTCCGTGATGCTCATTTCGAAAAAAATAATCTTTTGTGTAAGCAAGCTCAATCCCATCAGTAAGCATTTGAACCCCCTCGGGTCCAAAAACTTTTTGTTTGGAATCTCTTCCTCCATTTATCCAAGTTGCTTGATGAAGATCAGCAATATCGAAGATATGATCAGAATGTAAGTGAGTATAAAAAACAGCTTCAACTCTATCCCATGGGGTATTCCAATTATTCAGATTTTCAATGCTTCCACCACCTGTATCAAATATAAAAATCTTATCTCCTGCTTGAACTAAGATACATGCCTCGGCTCTACCGGGCGCAGGTATAGGAGATCTTGAACCACAAACAACAGCAGTTAGTGCATCCTCTTCAGGTAAGTAAGCTGATGGAGCTGCTATGTTCTCTATTGCTATTTCTAGCAATCGATCTTGAATTGAAGGCTGTCTTAACCCAAACTGAACTACAATTATTAAAAAAATAATAATTAGAACTAAATATTTAAAAAACTTTTTCATCAAACAACTCCCAGAAACTAATTAATAAGATATATTAATTCTCATTATTTGTAATGTGTATTTTTGCACAAAACATATATATAATCTTACAAAAAATAGGGAAGTAAATATGCAGAACTTAGATTGGAGTAATCTTGAGTATTTTCTAGCTGTGGCTGAAACTGGGTCATTGAGCAATGCTGCAAAAATTTTAAAAGTTAATCACTCTACTGTTGCAAGACGTATAGAAAAATTAGAAAAAGAATTAAATACTAAGCTCTTTAAAAGAAATCAAAGAGGTTATGTGCTTACAGAGCAAGGGGTTTCATTAAGAGAGGATACAAGAGTTATAGCAACAAGCGTTGATGATATTCATAGATCATTTAAATCTAAAGAAATGGATATGGTAGGAGATTTAAATATTGCTAAGACTGGAGGAGGTTCTCAAATTTTTGCAAAACTTGCAAATCAATTTCACATGCTTTATCCGGATGTAACAATCAATGTAATGAATATCGCAAATATTACAGCTTTCAAAAAGTCAGATGCTGATGTTCTCCTCACTGTTACAAGAAATCCACCTGAAAATTATGTCGGTAAGAAATTTGTAACTGATTTGTATATCTGGGGATCGAAAGAATATATTAAGAAGAATAAGTCTAAAAAATTAGAAGACTTAGATTGGTTGGTTCTTGTCGATGACTCACAGAATATGAATCCTGAAAAAGGATTGCGTGCACTTGTTAGCGATCCTAAGATTGTTATGAGATCTAACTCGATTTCAGAGCTTCAAGATTATGTCGAGGCAGGCATGGGGGTATCAATGTTTAATAGGATTTCAATCTCTGATAGATCAAATTTAGAGAGATTTAAACCAGAAATATACAAGTTTGAGTGGGAGCTATGGTTGCTTTATCACCCAGATTTAAGAGATAACCATAAAATAAAAACTTTCATAGAATTTTTTTCAAAAGGAGTAGAGTCATGGACAGAATAGATAAAAATATAGATGTAGTAATTCTTGGAGCATCTGGCTATACAGGAAAAATTGTATATGAGTATTTTTTAGATAGATATAAAGATTCTTCATTAGTTTTTGCTATTGCTGGAAGGAATATAAAAAAACTAGAGGATGTTCAAAGCTCTCTTAATGATCAGGGTAATACAAAAATTCTTAGGATAGATACAGACTCCAATGAGGATATTGAAAATTTAGTTAAATCAACTAAATGTGTTTTAACTACTGTTGGCCCATATCAATTATACGGAAGTAAGTTAGTAGAAGCATGTGCAAAGCATGGAACCGATTATGTTGACCTTTGTGGAGAGCCGGGTTGGATGCATGAAATGATAACATCTCATAAAAATTTAGCTCAGTCTTCTGGAGCTAGAATAGTTTTTTCATGTGGTTTCGATAGCATACCTTTTGATTTGGGTGTGTGGTTTGTTCAACAAGAAGCTTTAAAGCAAAAAGGCAAGACTTCTAATCATGTGAGAGCAAGAGTAAGAGCTATGAATGGTCAATTTTCAGGTGGCACCATTGCATCGCTAGGCGCAACAATGGCAAAACTTAAAACTAATCCTGAGCTTTTTGCTGTATTAGCAAACCCATTTTCTTTATCAGAGGGTTTTGAAGGCCCAGAGCAGCCAAAGGATAACAAGCCAATATATGATGATGCAATGCAATCATGGGTTGCACCATTTTTCATGGCACCAATTAATACAAAAAATGTCCATAGAACTAATTATTTACTTGACCACATTTATGGTGAAGACTTTCAATATAATGAAATGTGGGCAACAGGTGATGGTGAAGAGGGGCAACAGATGGCTGCTGGAGTTGCATCTGCAAACCCTTTTGGTGGAGGAGAAGGTACACCACAACCAGGAGAAGGACCAACAAGAGAACAAAGAGAAAATGGAAATTATGATGTTGTTTTTTATGCAGATTTTGATGATGAATCCATTACTGCCTCAGTAGCTGGTGATATGGATCCTGGTTATGGATCTACTTCAAAAATGATTGCTGAAAGTGCTTTATGTTTGCTTGATCAAGCTAAGGATGTACCTGGTGGCATCTATACTCCAGGATCATGTATGGCAGAGGTTTTAATAAATAGACTTGAAGCAAATGCGGGCTTAACATTTAAAGTTGAATAAATTGTTAGATAAAAAATTATTTCATAATCCAAGATGCAGTAAATCAAGACAAGCACTTGCTTTACTTGAAGAGCACAAAGTTGAATTTGAAGTATTTTTCTATTTAAAGGAGGAGCTCAACAGGGCTATCATTAAAGAGCTTCTTTCTAAATTAAATTTAGCACCAAGAGATTTATTAAGAAAAAGTGAACAAGCATACAAAAATCTTAATTTAAGTGATATAAATATTTCAGATGAGAAAATTATTGATGCAATGATCAACTATCCAAAATTAATAGAGAGGCCGGTTTTTATAAATAAGAAAAAAGCAATTATTGGTCGCCCACCTGAGGAGGTATTAAAAATTTTATGACTGTAAATACTAGTTTCACATTACCCTCGGGACTCACTTTAAAAAACAGAATAATCAAATCTGCTCTTACAGAAGGTATTGCAGACGCTAATAATTTTGCTAACCAAAGACACATAAATCTTTACTCAAAATGGTCTGCTGGAGAAATGGGAGCTTTATTAACTGGTAATGTTCAGGTTGATAAAAGATTTTTAGAAGGACCAGGCAATGTGGCCATTGAAAAGGGCACAGTTGATCAGCAATTGGACTATCTTAAAAGATGGGCTGAAGCAGCCTCTAAAAATAATACACAAGCTTGGATGCAGATAAGCCATGCTGGAAGACAAACTCCAGAAGGTATTCATCCATCTCCATTTTCTCCATCTGATGTGCAATTAAAAATTCCTGGAAAAAAATATGGTAAACCAACACCGATGACAACTTATGACATTGAAGATGTTATTGAAAGATTTGTCTTTACAGCAAAAATTGCTAAGGAAGCAGGTTTTTCAGGTATTCAACTTCATTCAGCACATGGATACCTACTATCACAGTTCTTGTCTCCTGATATAAATTTAAGAGAAGATGATTGGGGTGGCTCTATAGAAAATAGATCAAGACTTTTAAGAACTATAATTAAAGAGTGCAGGAGTGAATTAGGTCAAGATTTCACAATAAGTGTAAAATTAAATTCAGCTGATTTTCAAAAAGGTGGTTTCTCTCCAGAGGATTCTATTCAAGTTGCCAAGTACTTAAATGAACTAAGGATTGATCTTTTAGAGATTTCTGGGGGTACCTATGAGCAACCCAGGCTAATAGGTAATGACAACATAAGCATTAATCCAAAACGAAGTCTGCCAAGAAAAGAAAGCACAATTGCGAGAGAGGCATTTTTTTTAGACTATGCTGCAAAAATGTCAGCAGTAATTGAAATACCTTTAATGGTTACAGGCGGCTTTAGAACTATGGAGGGTATGAAACAAGCTCTTGAGTCAGGTGCATGTGATCTTGTCGGTATAGGAAGACCCATATGTGGAAATCCATACTCAGTAAAAGAAATGCTAGAGGGTGATGAAGAATCATTACCCTCATATGAAAAAACATTGAGGATTGGACCTGGGCTTCTATCATCACAAAGTCCCATTAAACTAATTCAAGCACTAAATGCCTTTTCTCAAATGGCATGGTTTTATACGCAAATAAAAAGAATGGGGGATGGTAATGAGCCAAATTTAGAATTGAAAATATTCAAAGCATTTAATATTAATAACAAAGATGAAGAAAATTCTCTTAAAAATATCAAAGGTACGGCATGATAAAGCTCATATGGACCACAGTATTTCTTTTCAGTATTCCAGTATCTCAGGCAAGTGATATACATGATTGGGATTTGATTACAGACCAAGTTATGGGTGGTAAATCTAAAGCAATGATAAATATTAAAAACTGGAACTATGTTTCGGATAATGTCATGGGTGGCAAGTCATCAGGTGCTCTAACCGACAACAAAAAATATATTTCAATGCAAGGTAATGTAACCACACAAAATAATGGTGGTTTTATTATGGTAAGAAAGAAAGTCAAAAAAATTTCTTCAGATAAAACTGGTGTTAGGTTAACTGTAAGAGGTAATGGAGAAAAATATATACTATATGCAAAAACTAGACGTAGCTTTCCATGGAATTTTTATGGAGCTGAATTCGTAGCAAATGATGAATGGCAAACTTTAGAGATACCATTTGAAAATATTTATGCATTTGGATACGGATCTCAATATAAAGTAAAGCCTTCAAGTTTAGGCTTTCTTGGTGTTATGGCTTATGGCGATCTTGATGCTCAAATTGATATTTTAAATTTTGAAATATATTAATGAAATTTAGCTCATCTGATCACAGATATATGACAAGAGCTATTGAACTTGCAAAAAAATCATATAAAAAAAAAGAAGTTCCCGTAGGATGTGTAATAGTTTTAGATGAGGAAATTGTTGGAGAGGGTTTTAATAGAGTTATTGCTGAGAAAGACATAAGCTCACACGCAGAGATAAATGCAATAAAACAAGCAAGCAAAAAAACTAATAATTATCGTTTAAATAATTGTGTTATGTATTCAACTTTAGAGCCTTGTCATATGTGTGCAAAAGCAATAATTGATGCAAGAATTAAAAGATTGATATTTGCTACAGAAGAGCCAAAACATGGCAGCATAGTATCAGTTGATAATTTTTTTGATAAATCTTATTTAAATCATAGCACCACTTATGAATCAGGATTATTAAAAGAGGAGTCCGCTTTATTACTAAAATCTTTTTTTAAAGAAAGAAGATAGTTTAAAGAACTTTTTCCATTCTAGTATGAGGTATATTTGTTGGAGATATATATTTACGAATCGGCTTGTACCCATTTCTTATATATAAATTCATAGCATTATTTCTTGCGTTTAGAAAAATTTTTTTAAGAGATTTTTCTTTAGCGATTCCCTCAAGATAGTCTAATATTTTTGCACCCAAACCAAGATTTCTATAATTTTCATCAACTGCCATATATCTAATTTGACCGACCCCATTTTCATAATGCAGTCTGCCACAACCAATTATTTTATTTTCATGATAAATAACTGCATGTTTAGCAATCTCTTCATTACCATCTGTGTTTGAATCAAAAGACATTCCAAGCGGCTTTCTGAGAACTTCCCACCTAAAATAAAGATATTTTTCAAACTCATCTTTATTTTTAGGCGATCTTATTAGAATTTCTGAACGAAATTTATTGTTTATAAGGTTACCCATACTGGACAATGATCAGAGGGTTTTTCCATGGCTCGTGCAACATGATCAATCCCGGTATCTTGTATGCTTGATTCTAAGTTATTAGAGACCAGGATATGATCTATTCTCAAACCTCTTTTAGGGTTGTCATCAAACATTCTAGACCTATAGTCAAACCAAGAGTAGGTTGTACCATCGTCTGGATTTTGAACCCTCCATGAATCAACAAATCCTAAATCTTTAATACTATTCCACATTTCAAGTTCTTGAGGTTGAAAAGATGTTTTACCATCTCTTAGCCACCTTTTAACATTTTGTTCACCTATGCCTATATCTAGTGGATTAGGTGCAACATTAAAATCTCCCATAACAATAATATTGTCCTGTTTCTTTTTTAAACTACTAATGTGACTATGAAGATCATCATAAAATTTAATCTTTTTTGGAAATTTAGTTTCATGTTTTATATTTTCTCCCTGTGGGAAATATCCATTAAGAATATCAATAGTCCCATTTTTAAATTTATATTCACATTGAATAAAGCGCTTTTGATCTTCTTCGGTATCATCTTTAAAGCCTTTAATGCATTTAATAGGCTTTTCCTTACTAAGCATTGCAACTCCATAGTGAGCTTTGCCGCCCCAATGCTCAACATGATATCCAATTTCATTTATGGCCTCTATTGGGAATTCAGGGTCATTTACTTTTGTTTCTTGTAACCCAATTACATCTGGATCTAAATTATCCCTTATATGTTCAATTTGATGCAGTCTCGCTCTTACGCTATTAATATTAAAAGAAATTACTTTCATTGAATTGCCTCTGCTAGATAGGTATTGGTATCAAAATTTATATAATCTACCAATATATTAATTGATTCATTTAAAACAAAATCCGTTTCTAATTTTATTTCAGCGTTGCTTGCTGCTTCGTCCATATAATCATCATATTCGTTTTTAGATTTAAATAACTCTAAGCCTAAATTTTGCCTTCTCTGATTTTCATTATCTAGAACCCATTTTTCTCTAAGTTCTTTTTGTATTTTTCTATCATCAAGGTTGAGTGAGATAATTTTTTTATTTTTATTTAAATCGTACCTTTCTTTAGCTTTTAATAAAAACTGAAGATTGGGTTCAGAGTTTTCTCTGATTTTATAATTTTTATATATTGAATCAATTTTTGAAAGATTGATTTCAAAGGGTTTGTATTTAAAAGGCTTGATAGTATCCCATGGTAATGAAGTTGGATATGAGCTCTCCCCAACACTTTCAATATCCCATGTTGTTGGCAATACAATATGAGGCATTACGCCTTTATTCTGAACACTACCACCATTAATGCGATAATATTTTGATTCTGTAACCTTAATTGACCCTGATGTAAGCTCATCCAATCTTTGAACTGTACCTTTTCCAAAAGTTCTTGATCCTACTATCAGTCCTCTTTGATAGTCTTTAATTGCTGCAGCAACAATCTCAGAAGCTGATGCAGAGTATCTATTAACTAAAACTATTAAGGGTTTTTCCCAGACTTGACTATTGCGCATGCTTCCAAAAGGCCTTACGTAACCAGTACTTAGCTTTACTTGTACCGTGGGACCTCTTTCAATAAAAAGAGAAATAATTTTGTTTGCTTCATCTAAAGCACCACCACCATTATTTCTTAAATCAAGCACTAAACCTTCTACGTTTTTGCTATTAAATTCTTCAAGAATTTTTCTAACGTCATTACTAGAGCTTTTGTAATCTTTATCACCATTCAGATAAGCATTAAAGTCCATATAGAATGAAGGCAACTCAATAACACCTAATTTTTTATTATCATGTTCAAATATAGAGTATTTTGCAGCTCTATCTTCAAGTTTAATTTCTTCCCTAATTAATGAAACTATCTTTCTTTCACTATCTCCAGTTTCATTTGAGCTAATAAATTCGATTTTTACTTCTGAGCCTGAAGGACCTCTTATTAGATTAACAACATCATCAATTCTCCAACCAGAGACGTCTATAAAATCAGATTCATCTTCTTGCTTTATTTTAACAATCTTATCGTCTGGAGATATTTTTCCAGATTTTTCAGCTGGACCTCCGGCAACTAAACTTACAATTTTTGTAAAATCATCATCAGCACCTAAGAGGGCGCCAATACCCTCTAATTTCAGACTCATATTCATGTCAAAGTTTTCAGAATTTCTCGGTGAAAGATATGACGAATGAGGATCAAACTGATTAGTAAAAGTATTTGTTGCTATTGAGAATATATCTTCTTCTTTTTGTTGATTTATTCTTTTAATTCTATTTTTATATCTCTTTGTTAAATTTTCTACAGCAGCATCATGGGTATTATTTGCTAAGATTTCTTGAATTAGATCATTTTCAGTTAATTTTCTCCAATTAACCAATAAGTCATCTTTTGAGTTAAGCCACTCATTATCATCTTTATATATATCCAGGGTCTCGTCATCAAATATATCTATATCACTTGATGCAATATACCTGATCTGAAATTCAGAAATTTCGTAAAGTCGTTGTTGATATAGATTGATAACTTCAAATGCTAACTCAATATTGAAGGACTTTTTATCATATTGAGCATTTTTAATCTCGAATGCTTCAACTTCTTGTTTTAAAAAATACCTTTTATTCTCATCTAGCTCACTAATTAACCCTTCAATAAAGTCATCGTTTAATTTTGTAGGGTTAGTTATTTTATAGAAATGATCTTTTTTTAACTTCTTATAAATCTCAAATGATAAATTTATTTTTTCATCAGATATTTCTATAGGCTCATAATTTGCTCTAGCTTCAAATGAGCTGCATATAAATATAAGAAATATAAGTAAGACTTTCAGCATTAATAAAATTTTTTAGAATCCTTGAATTTTACCAGCTTCTTCGCGAACAATCTCTGGTGCTCCTAAAATTTGTCTATTTAATCCTATTCTTTTAAACCAAAAATGTAAGCCCAACAAATCAGTGAATCCCATGCCTCCATGGACTTCAGTAGCTTTTTTAGCAACCATTTGTGATATTTCTGAAACATGAGATTTTGCATGGCAAGCCATCAGCCTTGATTCTTTAGTTTTTTCTTCGAACAAATGTGCTGCATGCCATACAAGTGAGTAACATGGTTCTAAATCAGCTGTCATCTCAGCACACATATGCTTTACAGCCTGGAAGGATCCAATGACACGGTTGAACTGTTTTCTTTCCTTAGAGTAGGCCACGGCTTTATCGATCATTATTTGAGATGCACCAATACTGTCTGCTGCAATTATGATTCTTCCTGCATCAATTACATGATCAGCAATGCTACTATCACTTATTGTTGCTGAAAGTATTTCTATTTGAGCATCCTTGAAGACTATTTCTTTCAAATTCCTAGTTTTATCAATGGTTGTTAAATTTAAATTCTCTATCCCATCAGCATTAAGATCAACTATTCCCAACTGACCTTTTTCATCAGCCAAAAGAATATGTGTTGCAAATTCACAGTCCATTACAAAGAGGGATGTGCCATTTACCTTGTTACCTTCAAATATGAATCCACCTTTATCTCTAGTAGCAATATATTCTGAAAAACCGGTTGCAAGTTTTATTTCACCACTAGACATTTTCTCTAAATATTTCTTTTTTTGATCTTTATTACCTCCATTAGTTATAGCTATTGGAGCCATTACATAAGAACCTGCAAATGGTACTGGTGCTATACCAGCGCCTAAGCTCTGACTTACTGCAGTTGCAAATAAAAGATCTAGTCCAAGACCACCGTATTCTTCAGGGATTAACATATTAGTATAACCAAGGTTTGTTAGTCCTGAATGTATTTCTTGTTGCAGATTTTTATCTGCTTTACTTGTTATAGACTTAACGATATCTAAACCTACATTATCATCTAAAAACTTTAAAACGTTATCTTGAAAGAAACTTTGATCTTCTGAAAGTCCAAAATACATTATTGAACTCCTTGAGTTGCTTTAGGTTCTCTAGGCATACCAAGGCCTCTTTCAGATATAATATTTTTTTGAATTTGATTAGTTCCACCACCAATAATAAGTCCAAGATAATACATATAAGTAAACTGCCAAGAGCCTCCGTCTCTTATATTTGGGCTATCTTCATAAAGTGTTCCAAGCTCTCCCATAATATCTATTCCCAGTGATTCAAGCTCATGCCTTAATTCAGTACCAACAAGCTTTTGGATCATGCCAGCAATTTTTATATTCTGACCAGGATTGAGTTTTGCAGATAGCACTCTTAGCGCATTTGATTGAAAAGCCAAAACCTTTCCTTGCATTTTTAATAATCTGTCTTTAAAAATAGGATTTTCAATTATTTTATTACCATTGATAGTCTCATTTTTCATTAACTCAATAAGAGCATTTAATCTATTCATAGTTGCATTGGGATCTGTTAGAGAGCCTCTTTCATGACCAAGTGTTGCATTTGCTACTGCCCAACCATCACCACGATTGCCTACTATATTTTTTTCAGGAATCTTTACATCAGTAAAAAAAACTTCATTGAAACCAGCTTTTAATGTCATATCAACGAGTGGTTTTACTTCAATACCAGGCGTATCCATAGGTATTAATAGATAACTAATTCCAGCATGTTTTTTTTCATTAGGCTCAGTTCGAACTAAACAAAACATCATTTGAGAATATTGAGCTGTACTCGTCCAAATTTTTTGACCATTTATCACCCACTGACCATCGATAAGCTCACCTTTAGTTTGCAAACTTGCAAGATCACTACCAGCATTGGGTTCAGAATATCCTTGACACCATATCATCTCACCATGAAGTGTTGGTTTAATATATTTTTCTTTTTGTTCTTCAGTGCCTAATTCTAATAATGTAGGAACAAGCATATCTATACCTTGTCCTGCCATAGGAGGAGGTAATTCTGCTTGTGAAAACTCAGAGGCAATAATTCGTTGCTTTAAAATATCACTATCTCCACCATAACCACCATATTTTTTTGGTATAGATCTAGCAAAATAACCATGATCTATTAAAAGTTTTTGCCATTCTGATCTTGTCATGCAGGGACCATCTTTATCACTTTTAAAACTTCCTGCTAAAGGAGAAATATTTTTATCAACGAAACTCAAGCCTTTATATTTTTCACAAAATAATCTAACTTCTTTTGTAAATTCAACATATTCATTTCCAAAATTTAAATCCATCGAATTCTCCTTAATTTAATCCCAGTTTGGCTTTCTTTTTTCAAGAAAGGCTTTTATGCCTTCTTGGGCATCCTTGCTTTTAAAACACTCTGCAATTTGTTCTTTTAAATATGGCAATGCCTCATCAAAACTTTTATTGTCTTGCTTTTCATATGCCTCTAATCCAATTTGCATTGTTTCAGGTGCAAGACCGGCTAACTCATTAGCTAGTTGGTATGTTTTTTTGTTTAAATCCTCAGCTTTAACAATTTCATTAATCAGGCCCCATTTTTTTGCTTCATCAGCATCAATTGGCTGACCCCTCATAATAAAATCAAGCCCAGCTCGTTTAGGCATAACTCTAAATAATCCAGCCATGACCATGAAAGGCCATAAACCCCTATGAATTTCAGGTGCAGAAAATTTTGCATCTTTTACTGCTATAGCATGAGTTGAGTTAGTCACCATCAATAAAGCACCAGCTAATACTGATCCTTGAATACTACAAATAACTGGTTTGTATAGATGCCTCAAAGAAAGACTAATGTCGTTTGCATAGTCTAATTCTGGGACATTAGATTCAGAATCTGCTCTGCTAAGATCAGCACCTGCACAAAAAATATCTCCTTTTGCATTTATAACAACTACTCTTATATTTTTTTCTTGTTTTGCATAAGTAATTGCATAATTTAATTCATTCATCATTACATTATTGATAGCATTCTTTTTTTCAGGTCTATTCAAAGTTATGGTTAATATATGATTATCAATATTTATTTCTGTTGCAGAAAATATCAGTCCATCAAGAGTTAATTTTTCCATTTTAATTCTCCGTTATTGAGCTAGGTACACTTATTAATTTAGCTCTTAAGTATTCTCCAAGGGATTTTGCTTGACCATCTTTTCTGTTATTTGATGAGACACCATCTTCAAGAATTCCATGAATATAAAAATTTAACGCATTAATATTGCTTAATTCATATCTATCGATCTTATATTGAGACAAATCAGGCAAAAGTTCCTTTAGTTTTTCGATAGTAAGATAGCTATGAAGATAACTATATGTCTGAGAATTTTTGGCCCAAACCCCAAGATTTGCACAACCTCCTTTGTCACCGGATCTTGTTCCATATAATTTACCAAAAGGAATATCTATCATATTTTTTTTATCAACCTCATTAATAATATGAGGCTCTTTTTGGTAATATATTTCTTCAAAATCAAGCTGACTTGTAGGAGCCACTTCTATTTTTTTATTATCAATGTTTACTATTTCTTTGATATATTTTGAATTAACTAATGCAGGCCAATAGACAATTACAGGACCATTAGATTTGACACCCCCTTGAGCGAAAAATCCAGGAATATTTGCAAGCGCTAGCTCAATAATCTTAGCACTAAAGAGTCGGCCAACTAGATCAGGATTTTTAGATTTAACATCTATGACTAGTGAGGCCATTGCTTCTTCATTAGAGGTAGGATTATCCTTGTGGGTTTTGTGCAAATGAATATCTACTTTATCAAACTGGTCTTTGCCACCAACTGAATTAAATAAAGTATTTATAAATACTTCGGCCTTTTCTTCAATATCAAGGCCAGTGAGAATTATTTCCATACCATTTCTAAAACCTCCTGCTAAATTAATACAAACCTTATGTTTGTCTGGAGGAGAGCTTCCCCTGCATCCAGATACATAAACTCTATTAGGTGAGACATCTTCAATTTTTAATGTATCAAAATGAGCAACAACATCTGGATTGATATAGGCAGGCGTGCTTATTTCATAAAGAAGTTGCGCTGTTACGGTACCTTTAGATACAAGACCTCCGGTATTTTCATGTTTGGTGATATAAAAGCTACCATCAGATTTAATTTCAGCTATCGGATAGCCAACATTATCAAAACTTGGAACTTCTTTAAAAAAAGCATAATTCCCACCTGTAGCCTGACAACCACATTCAATAATATGACCGGCCGCAAGAGCTCCAGCTAAGGCGTCATAATTATCTCTATTCCAATTAAATTTCCATGCAGCTGGACCAATAACTAATGCGGCATCTGTCACTCTAGGACATACAACAATATCAGCACCTAAATCCAGTGCTTTTTTTATACCCCATGCACCTAAATATGCATTTGCAGTAAGTAAATGATGGCCTGATTCTTCGAGAGTTTTATTTTTATCTATATTGATAAACTCTTCTCCATGCTTTGATAACTCATTTATACGTGGCATCAAATCATCGCCCTCTAAAAATGCTACTTTTAAATCAATTGACAGATCTTCTAGAATTTTTTTAATTTCGTTAGCCATTGAACTAGGATTTAGGCCCCCAGCATTAGTTACAACCTTAATATTTTTGTCTTTACAATCTTTTGCAATTTCTTTTATTTGTTTTAAAAAAGTTCCTACATAACCTTTATCTTCACCTCGAGTTAGCTTTTGGTTATATAAAATTGTCATAGTTAATTCAGCTAAATAGTCTCCTGTTAAAACATCAATAGGACCACCATCTAACAAGTCTTTTGCTGCCGATAATTTATCACCATAGTAGCCACTACAATTTGCTATTCTTATAATCTCTTCACTCAAATTAGCTCTCCAATTTAATACCTGAAAGAATCAAATCAGTAATTGAATTTGCAGTCTCTTCAGGAGATTTTAAAATCTTCTTTTTATTTTCCTTTGCAGCGAAGTCTCTACCAATACTGCCAAGAAGGATTGCATAAGCAGCAGTATCAATTTCTTTAATCTCTTTTGCTGCAATTGATTCTAAAAGTAATTTTTCAATAAATGAGGTTATATAGCTTTCATGATAATCAATCATATCTTTAGAACCCTTTATTTTATTCAAATCTTTAATGTAAATATCAAACTTAGGACCAACTGCCTTATTAACATTTTTAAGGTAGATTTGGAGCTTTTGAAAGGGCGAGCTAATTTTTTCAATTTTAATATGAGCCTTTTTACCAATTTTGTTCAGGATATTATCGACTGTAAAAAGAATTAATTTTTCTTTTGAGGGCGCAATTTCATAAAGTGTTCTTAGTGAGATCTTTAATTTAGCTGCAATTTCTGACATCGTTAATTCAGGTATGCCTTTTTCAAGTAATACCTCTAACTCTTTAATTACTTCAGCATGCTTTTTTGAAAAAGTATGACTTGTTGGTGATAAAGCCTCAGATAGCTTCATTTGTTTGAATTTAAAATCAATAGCACGGCACCATTTTCAACCTGATCACCTTTTGCAATCATAACTTTATCTATAACACCGTCTTCAGAAGCCCTAATAGTGTGTTCCATTTTCATAGCTTCAAGTATTACTAAAATATCACCAGCTTTCACCTTTTTACCTTTTTTGACTTTTAAATCGACCACTTTTCCTGGCATTGGAGCAATCATGCCACCTTTTTCAACTATGCTAGATGTCATTTCAAATCTAGGTAAAATCTTTAGAGAGATATCCCCAAAAGGCATATGTATTACTAAATTATTTTTATATTGAGATACTCTTGAAAAGGATCTTAGACCATTAAATATAAAATCTATTCCCATTTCATCACACTCAATAATTTCAGCTTTTTTTTCAAAAATATTAAAAATATTATTTTTATATGAATACTTAACTTTATATTCATCTCCTCTAAATAATAATTTTGTATATTGCAAAGGTAGTCTTCCATTAGTCCAATTGGAACTAATATTGCCTAGAACAGGCGAGCTATTTCTATTAATTTCTTGGAGCCAAAGTGTAGCTCCAGCTAAGGCCCTTTCAATATCAATCTCACTAAGCTGTTTTTTTGTTTCAGGTTTTACCTTATCAATAAAATCAGTTGTGGTATTTCCATCAAGGAATTCTTTCGATCTTAAAGTTGCAATCAAAAAATCTTTGTTAGTAATTACTCCACCAATATGAGAATCTTCTAGAGATTTTGCTAGTTTGTTAACAGCATCAACACGCGAATTAGCATGTGAAATTACTTTAGCCAGCATTGGATCAAAATTTGTACCAATTTTTGAGCCCGAGCTTATACCTGAGTCCCATCTAGTATCATAATCATTTAGACCTTTCTCAAATACAAACATGGTTCCAGTTTCAGGTAAGAAATTATTTTCAGGATTTTCTGCATATAATCTAGCCTCAATTGCTGAACCATGCCATTCAATATCATCTTGAACAAATTCAAGCTCATCGCCTCTAGCTATCTTGAGTTGCTCTGCAACCAAATCAATGCCTGTAACTTCTTCAGTGACTGGATGCTCAACTTGTAATCTAGTATTTACTTCTAAAAACCAAAACTCATCTGTTTGATCATCAAATAAAAACTCAACAGTACCAGCAGATTCATATTTAATTGATTTAGCTAGCTTCACTGCAGCATTACCCATGGCATTTCTAATCTGGTTAGAAATTCTTGGAGAAGGGGATTCTTCTATAATTTTTTGATGCCTTCTTTGAATTGAGCATTCACGCTCACCAAGATGAACTATATTTCCATGAGAATCTCCTAGTATTTGAATTTCAATATGTCTTGATTTTTCAACAAATCTCTCAATGAACACCCTGTCATCACCAAAGCCTGCTAAAGCTTCTCTTTTTGCTCCTTTTAATGCTTCATTGAGCATTTTTTTATCTTTTACAATTCTCATGCCCTTACCACCACCACCAGCTGCAGCTTTTATAAGAAGAGGAAGGCCTAATTTATTTATATTTTTAACATTTTCTGACATGGGCAGGGTAGGAACTCCAGCTTTTTCTGCTAACTCTTTTGCCTTTAACTTATCTCCCATCGCGGATATAACTTTTGGGCTTGGACCAACCCATATTATTTCTTCTTTAAGAACCTTTCTTGCAAACTTAGCATTTTCAGAAAGAAAACCATAACCTGGGTGTATGGCTTCAGCGTTGGATTTTTTTGCTGCTTCAATTATTGCATTAGCATCTAAATAGCCATTGTCTTCAATTTTTACAGCTTCGTCGGCAAGCTGAACATGAAGAGAATCTTTATCATCATTTACGTAAACCGCTATACATTTTATTCCCATAGATTGTGCCGTAAGCATTATTCTTACAGCAATTTCGCCGCGATTTGCAATCAAAAGTGACTGATAGTTCATAATCTGAAAACTCCGTATTCTGTTGCTCCTTCAATAGTGGTATTTGCACATACCGATAAGCAAAATCCAATAACGGTCCTGGTATCTCTAGGATCAATAATTCCATCATCTGTCATCATGCTGCTAGCCACAAGAGCATGAGAAAGATTTTCGGCTGCCGCTTGAACCATATTTACAATTTCTTTATCAGCTTTCTCATCAAATTTTTCACCAATTCTTTGCGCTTTTGCTCTTCGAACAATAGACATTACACCGGCTATTTGCTCAGGGCCCATAACAGCGATTTTTGCTGTAGGCCATAAAAAGGTAAACCTATTGTTATAAGCTCTACCAGACATTGCGTAGGTTCCTGCGCCATACGAAGCACCAACAATAATGGTAATGTGAGGAACAGTTGAATTTGATACAGCATTAATCATTTGAGAACCTTTTTTAATTATTGCTTGTCTTTCAAAATCTTTACCAACTAAAAAACCTGTAACATTTTGCAAGAAAATAATTGGAATATTTCTTTTATTACATAGCTGGATAAAAGTAGCTGCTTTTTCTGCAGCTTCAGGATAGATAGGCCCATTATTCCCAATTAAGCCTACTTGATAACCATATATTGTTGACCAACCACATACCATTGTAGGACCGTATAAAGGTTTAAATTCTTCAAACTTTGAACCATCAGTAATTCTTGAAATTATTTCTTTTATATCTACTGGGGATTTTAGATCTTCACTTATTATCCCTAGCAAATCTTCTTTGTTATGTTTAGGTTCTTCAGAAACTTTTTTAGGCTCAGGGCCAAGCTTTTCCCAATCCAAATGAGATACTACTTCTCTACATATTCTTAATGCATCCATTTCATTCTCAGCCAAATAATCAGATAACCCAGATGTGTTTGAATGCATCTCAGCTCCACCTAGAGTCTCATCATCTGATTCTTCACCAGTTGCCATCTTTACTAATGGTGGGCCAGCTAAAAAAACCTTAGATTGTTTTTTTATAAAAATATTATAATCAGACATACCTGGCTGATATGCTCCACCAGCTGTTGATGATCCAAATACTATGGAAATTACAGGTATTCTCATTTTTGAAAGTTCTGTCATTTCATAAAAAAATCTACCAGTTGCTGCAAAATGAGTAGTTTGAAGTGTAGGAGCAATTGGAATTTGACCACTCTTACTACCGGTTCCCATGCTAAGATCTCCTCCGGCAGACTCTACAAAGTTAATGAAAGGAATTTTATTAACTCTAGATATTTCAATAGCTCTTGCCCATTTTTCGCCAACATACACTGTCATGGCCCCAGCCTTAACTGATGGATCATTTGCAAAAATAACACATTCAACTCCAGCAACTATACCCACACCACATACACATCCTCCGCCAACAGTATAATCAGTGCCATATGCAGCATAGGGGCTAATTTCTAAGAAAGGACTATCTTGATCAAGTAAGTTTAAGACTCTCTCTCTAACAGGTAATTTCCCTTTTTTTGCTAATCTATCATGATGATGCTTTCCTCCACCCAGTTCTGCTTGATCCAGCAAACTATCAAGAAAATCTATTTTATCCAGCATCATTGCTTTGTTCTTCTGGAATTCTTCTGTTTTAACATCTAGATTAGACTTAAAAACAGGTGCTATATTTTTTGTTTTCATAATTTATTCTTTATGTTTTCATTTATGGTAATATATATACATTAATATTACCAACTTATTATGACTATAAAATTTTACAGCTGTGAGGGATCTCGAGGAATTAGACCAATCTGGACTGCAGAAGAAATGGGTTTGGATTATGAGGTTGAAATGTTGCCTTTTCCTCCTCGTTTTTTACATAAAGAATATTTAGATATAAATATATTAGGAACTGTTCCTTATATGATTGATGGGGACTTAGAAATGACAGAGTCAGTGGGCATGTCCCAGTATCTTGTTGATGTTTATGGGCCTAGTGAACTTAAAGTCGAAAAGGATGAAAGTGATTATGGAGAATATTTAAATTGGCTTTCTCACTCAGATGCAACATTAACTTTTCCACAAACTGTTTTTTTGAGATACACCTTTCAGGAGCCAGGAGTAGCTGACAAAGCAGCAGAAGGATATAGAAGATGGTTTGTTGCAAGACTTAAGCTTCTTGAAAAAACATTAGAGGATAGGGAATATTTATGCGCAAATAGATTTACAATTGCAGACATATGCGTAAGTTATGCTTTATATCTTGCATCTCAATTGGGTATTGAGGAAGCATTTACTCCTAATATAAAAAGATGGACCGAAATGCTCTTTGAGAGACCAGCTTTTCAGAAGATTAAAGAATATAAAGTTAAACCCTAATCAAATAAATTATTTATATTTTCGTAAGCTTCAATAAACTCTTCTTTAAACTTTTGAACAGTCTGCCCAGCAGTAATACTTTCATTGACAAGGCCGATTCCTTGACCGACCCAATAGGTTTCAAGTTTTTTTGCACCCTCATGTCCAATAGCAGCCTTATCTTTGACTATAGAAAGTGCAGGTTCTGAAACCATAGTTTGAAGTGGCATTGGCAAGGGTTCAGGCGCATCTTTTGATTCCCACGCATCTGTCCATGGAGAGCTTAATTGTCTTGAATGTTTTCCAGTTCTGCTTTTTGATCTCACAGTATCACTCGAAGAGGCTGAAACTAGTTTCTCTTTTATATTCTCAGAAGTTTCAGCTTCAAGAGTTGGAAGAAATACAGATGCACACCAAACACCATCTGCACCCATAGTCATGATACCTGCCATTTGCTCTCCAGTTGCGATACCACCAGCTGCAAGTATAGGTGTATTTCCATAGGGTTTTATTGCTCTTCTTACCTCGGGTACTAACACCATTGTAGAAACACTTCCACAATGACCTCCGCCCTCAGTTCCAGATACAACTAATAAATCAACTCCAGCTTCAACTTGTTTTATAGCATGTTCTTTTTTTCCTACTAAAGCAGCAACTTTCACATTATTATCTTTACCCATTTGTAGCATCCAATCAGGTGGAACGCCAAGAGCATTTGCAATCAGTTTTGTTGGATGAGCAAAAGCGACCTCTAAAACCCTTTTTGCATAATCTGATTTTAGCCCACGCCCAAGTGCAGCACTTGAGCTGTTTTCAATGCTTTCTGAATCATCAAGAGAGCGGAGCACAGATCCATCTACATCATGTTGCTCTAATATATCTGCTCTAAAATTTCGATGAGCCTCTGGTATCATTTTTCTATAATCATCATTTGTTAAACCTTGACCTTTACCCTCATATTTATTAGGTATTAAGACGTCTACACCATAAGGCTTTCCATCACAGTGCTCATCTATCCATTTTAAATCTATCTCAAGTTGCTCGGGAGAATGACCAACTGCACCAAGGACTCCCATTCCTCCTGCTTTAGATACTGCCGCAACCACATCTCTACAATGACTAAAAGCCAGCATTGGAAACTCAATATCAAACATTTCACAAATCGGTGATTTCATTTTCTCTCCCTGTAAATTTCTTACATTCTATATTAGTCCAGCTTTTTTATAATTGCTATACTGGGCTGTGACTATTCAATATTCAGTTCCAGATATATGTGATAACTTTTCAGATTCCATTCAAGTTGGAGATATCCATTTTCAATCATACGGTAAAAAAAAATCTTTTTATGGCCAGGTAGAAACTTTATTTTGCCCTGATGATAATTCTTTAGTAAAAAAACTCTTGAATAGTAATGGCAATAATAAAGTTTTAGTTGTCGATGCCAGTTCAAATGCTCACACCTCAATGGTAGGAGATCAGATAGCAGCAGCTGCAAAAAAAAATAATTGGGCAGGAATAATTGTAAATGGCTATATAAGAGATATAGAAGTTATTGCAAATATAGATATTGGCGTTTTGGCAAAAGCATCAGTACCTCTTAAGACCAATAAAGATGATTTTGGTAAACAAGGTGTTAATCTATATTTTAATAACGTGATAATTAAGCCTGGGTTTTGGATTTATGTAGATACTAATGGCTGGGTAGTAAGCAAAAATAAATTAGAATTTTAGATCAGTAATTATTTGATCTTTTTCATCCCATATTTTTTCAATCCAATTTTTAAAATTGACTCTATATTCTCTATCTTCTAGATAATTTTTATTTTTAAGATTTTCAGGAATTTCATACTTTTTTATTATAACTTTTGTATCTTTCATATCACCATTCAAAAAGCTCCATGAATCTCTTTTATGAGTTTTGTAGATAATTGAAAAATCTACTAAATAATTAATATTAGGTATCGCTGAAAGAGCAGTTGCCATCCCACCTGTCTTAGGATTGAGTAAGTTTTTATATATTGGTTTTTGTAACTTGTATTTTTCTTCAGTATATCTAGTTCCTTCAGCATAGCTAAATATAGTTGATGGAGATCTTAAAAATCTTTTACATGCATGAAGAGTCGTTTCATAATCTTTATTTCTTAGTTCAGGATTTTTTTCTATTTCTTTTCTTGAGTGTCTGTAAACAAATGGCATATTTAAAGTTTTGTTTGCTAAAAAAATAAATGGTATCCACCATAACTCTCGCTTCATAAAAAATTTAGTTAAAGGAATCCTATAATTTGCAGAAACCAATATTACAAATATATCTGCCCACGATAAATGATTGGACATACCTATATACCATTCATCCATGTCAAATTCTTCATCACAAATCACTTCAAGTGAATCCCCATGACAGTACTTCATTATCAAACGGACTCCATATACAGTCCATTCACCCAAGGTATTAGATATCTTGCTTAAATATATTTTTAAACTTTTAAAAGGAAAAATGAATCGAGGTATATTCACTATGGCTAGGAGTGAAAACCCTATAGTAAGGTCTACTAAGATTAGGATTAAAACCAGAATTCCTAGCAATATTTTTCCAAATTTTTTCATTGGAACAAATATACTAGAAACCGCTTAAATTTGCATATCTCTCTTTATGAAAGTTACTGCTTCCAAAAATCTGCTCACAAACCCTGGCTCTTTTAAGATAAAAACCAATATCATATTCATCAGTTACGCCTATACCGCCATGCATTTGCACAGATTCATTGGAAACTAAGTGAAATGTATCCCCAGCTATTGATTTACTCAGGCTAGCAAGTCTTTGTAAATCATTTGAATTTTCATCAGCACCTTTCGTTGCACCCATAACAGCTGATTTTGTTAATTCAATTTCACAAAACATTTGAGCAGCTCTATGTTGAAGTGCTTGGAAGCTTCCAATTTCTACACCAAACTGTTTTCTTTCTTTAAGATAATTCAGAGTAGTTTCAAAAGCAGCTTCAGTACTACCTAACATTTCAGCAGCCATAGCAATCCGCCCAACATCCAATAATGAATCCATTGAATCACCACCAGCTTCAATATCTCCTAGAATATTATTTTTTGAAACAGTAACATTATCTAGATATATATTTGCATAATTTCTAGAGTCAGCCATTGAGAGTTTCTTTATTTCAAGATCTCTCTTGTCAACCAAGAACATTGTTAACCCAGTGTTTTCGCCTGGGTTTCCTGATGTCCGTGCGAGTACTATTATTATGTCAGCTGAAGCACCATCCACAACTAAAGTTTTTTTACCATTAAGGATAAAGTTTTCACCATCTTGAACGGCACTTGTTTCAGTTAGGGATGGGTTATGGTGATTGGACTCATCAACAGCAACTGCAGTTGTTATATCTCCAGAAGCAATTTTTGGTAGATATTCAGATTTTTGAGCATCATTCCCAAAATGTGTAAGTGCATAAGCTCCCAAAACTCCAGTTGCAAAAAGAGGAGAGGGTGCCAATGTCTTCCCACATTCTTGTAAAATAGCGCATATACCAGTTAGACCAAAATCTGAACCCCCATACTCCTCTGGAATTAAAATACTTGACCAACCAAGTGCAACCATTTCTTTCCAGATATCATCACTCCACAATTTTGGATCGTCATTATCTCTTAAGGATCTAAAGTGATTAACAGGAGTACTATTTTCAGCAAAATTCTTTGCTGTTTCTTTCAGATATAGCTCTTCCTCATTTAAAATAAGTTTCATAATTTTTCCCCTAGCTTGGTAATCCTAGAACTCTTTTTGAAATAACATTTAGTTGGACTTCGGAAGTTCCACCCTCTATAGAGTTTCCTTTTGTTCTTAGCCAAGATTTTGTAAGGTTTTTTTCCGACTCATCAAACTCATTGCCATCCCATGCAACACCAGCTTTTCCGGAAGCCGCAATCATTAACTCATGTCTTTCTTTGTTGTGTTCAGTACCATAGTATTTAAACATCGAAGCAACAGCACTAGCTTTTCCCCCTTCATCACCTGCTCTTTGCAGAGTTAAACCAAATGCATGCTCTTTAATTTTATGATTTGCAACCTCTGCTCTAAAGAAATCATTAGCTATCTTTCCATCAGTTTCACCATAGTGTGATTTAGCTAATCCTATAAGATCTTTTTTACTGCTACCGGAACCATTTCCTGCGCCTGCAAGACCAAAACTAGAGATAAATTTTCTTTCATGTTGCAATAAGGCTTTCGCAATGGTCCAACCTCTATTAAGATCACCAATTAAATTTTCTTTAGGCACCTTTACGTCATCAAAAAAAGTTTCACAAAATGGTGATTTGCCGCTGATGAGAGTAATTGGCTTAGTTGAAACACCTGCAGTTTTCATATCAATAAGCAAAAAACTGATACCATCATGTTTTGGTTCTTTTGGTCCAGTTCTAACCAATGCAAAAATCCAATCAGCCTTGTCCGCATAAGAAGTCCATACTTTTTGTCCGTTAACAAGATAATGATCTCCCATATCTTCTGCTTTAGTTGCTAGACTTGCTAAATCAGAACCTGATCCAGGCTCAGAATAACCCTGGCACCATCTTATTTCGCCTTTAATTATCCTAGGCAAATGCTCTCTTTTTTGCTCTTCATTACCATATTCAAGCAAAACAGGAGCAAGCATCCATATTCCAAAGCTTAAAAGAGGCGAATGTGTACCTATAGCCATCATTTCTTCTTGTAAAATTTTAGTCTCCTCTTTGGATAATCCGCCACCACCATACTCAGATGGAACTGTTGGCATAGTCCAGCCTTTTTCACCTAATTTGTCTAGCCAAATTTTTGTTTCAGGGTTCTTATATTTAGCGTTTCTGCCTCCCCAAACCTCATCAATATGCTTTGGTTTAATACCTTTAGCATCTTTTCTCATGGTAGGTGGACAGTTTTCATCTAGCCATTGTTTGGTTTCTTCTCTAAATCGATTTAAATCAGTCATGTAAATTTTTTCCTTATTAAGATGTAAATAATTATATGCAAAATTTACTAAATTTCTAATTTATTTGTTGCACAACTTATTGAGAATAAGGACTACAAAATATTTCTTTTAGGAATTTATTTTTATAACTTGAGAGTATAATGATCATCATGATAAAAAATATTGGCCTAATCTTTTTGCATAATCTTGATTCTAATAAAGAGAATATTGATTTGTTTAATAATTATGTAGATATTCTAAATTCTAATAATCTATCTGTATATTCTGATACAAATGCGCCCTTAGAACTAGATAACGTAAAAACTTTATCTGAGGAACTTTTTTATTCAACTATTGATATTGCTATTGTATTTGGAGGTGATGGGACTCTTCTTAATTCTGCTAGGAGATTTCATGAGCATGACATACCTATTTTAGGGATAAATATGGGCGGAGTCGGCTTCTTAGCTGATATCAAAACAGAAGACTTTAAAGATATTATTGTTGATATTGTTAATGAAAATTTTGATATTGATGAAAGATATTTGGTTGAAGCATCATTTGGATCAAAAAAGATATTTGGTGTTAATGAAATCTTAATACATTCGGGATCATATGCTCAACTCATGAGATATAGATTGAATGTAAATGACAAAGTAGTTTATGAACAAAGATCTGACGGACTTATAGTGTCTACACCGACTGGCTCAACAGCATATGCTCTATCTGCAGGAGGGCCAATTATTCATCCTGCTCTTGATGTTTGGACAATATTACCCATGCTT
>VMBT01000532.1_pt1 | contig 24102 bp, 30 predicted proteins | sample 4404301 | NCBI WGS metagenome assembly VMBT01 (sample SAMN12238535, study PRJNA552566) | marine metagenome | isolation source: Coastal seawater | place: USA: coastal Georgia, Sapelo Island | collected 2008-08/2009-08
AACCCTTACACGCTTTCCAAGCGTGCGCACTAGGCCAGACTATGCGATCCCTCCGTATAAGTCTGAGATTCTATTGTAGCTATCTCTTACTATCAAAGAAAGAGGATAATATAGCTTCAGATTCATGAGTAAGAATATTATCTTTTATCTCAACAAAATGATTTAAGCGTGGGTCCTGTGGAATATTATATAATGAATATGCTGCGCCAGCTTTTAGATTTGGAGCTGCATAAATTAATGTTTTGATTCTTGATAAAACTATTGCTCCTGCACACATTGAGTCTGGTTCAAGTGTTACAGCAAGAGTTGTTCCCTCTAACCTCCATGTTCCTAATTTCTTTGCAGCTTCTTGTAAAACTAAAATTTCTGCATGAGCCACTGGATCCTGGTCAACTTCTCTTCTGTTGTGATTAGAACAAATAAGTTCGTCATGTTTGTCAAAAATTGCAGCACCAACTGGTATCTCATTTAGAAGGAGAGCTTTTTTAGATTCCTCTAACGCAACTTCCATCTTTTCTTCATCAGATTTATACTTCATAATATTCATATTACTCGGAGAGGTCGCATAGTCCGGTCTAGTGCGCGACACTCGAAATGTCGTGAGTCTTTTTGGCTCCGTGGGTTCGAATCCCACCCTCTCCGCTACTTATTTTTATAAACTACTAGACTTGCCGAATGTTTGAGTTTTTTATCTTTGCTTTTGTTACTGCTATTACACCCGGACCAAATAACTCTATGTTGATGGCTTCTTCACTCAAATTTGGAAGAAAAGCTTCTATCCCTCATTTTTTGGGTATATGGTTGGGATTTACATTTTTATTTTTTGTCGGTGGCTTTGCTTTGTCCTTAGTTCCTGTAAAAATTTTTGATTACTTACAATATATTGGATATGCAGTAATAACTTATATTGCGTTTAAAGTTGCTACTTCATCAACAACAATCACTAATGAATCTGTTGAAAAACCATTTACTTTCATTCAAGCTTGTTTATTTCAATGGATAAACCCTAAAGGAGTAGTTATGGCAGTCTCAGGATTAACTGCATTTAATATCACAAGTAACCAGGGGGCTCTAATTTATTTTGCTGTATTACCATTTTGTGTAGGAGCTTGGCTTTTTTTAGGCGAGAGCTTACAGAATACACTTAAAAAAAGTGCACTTTTAGCAAGAGTTATCTATGTTTCTTTAGGTCTAAGTATGGTTGCTAGCTTGCTTTTAGCTTAATTTTTCAACACCTAAAATTTTTGAAAGTTCATCAGAAAACTTAACTGTTCCATCTTCTTGTTGGTTGTTTTCAATTAATGCAATAAGAATTCTGCCAACAGCAATAGCAGTGCCATTTAGTGTATGAATGATTTGTGTATTTCCGTCTTTTTTGGAACGGATATTTAATCTCCTTGCTTGATAATCTGTTGTGTTTGAACATGAAGTAACTTCTCTATAAGTATTTTGACTTGGTATCCAAGCTTCAATGTCATATTTTTTAGCTGCAGAAGCACCAAGGTCTCCAGAACATACATCTACAACTCTGTAGGGTATTTCTAATTCTTGTAATATTTCTTCTTCGACAGATAAAATGTACTCGTGTTCTTCTTTTGATTTTTCCGGATCACAAAAAGAAAACATTTCAACTTTATCAAATTGATGCACTCTAAAAATACCTGTTGTATCTTTACCATAAGTACCTGCTTCTCTTCTAAAGCATGTTGAAAATCCGGCATATCGCATTGGCAGGTTTTCAATAGATAATATTTCGTCACTTTTTAAAGCTGCTAGTGGAACCTCTGAAGTGCCAACCAAATATAAATCATCATTTGGAATCTCATATACCTGTTCAGCATCATCAGGGAAAAACCCTGTACCGTATAATGCTTTTTCTCTAACTAAAACTGGAGGTACAGTTGGAGTAAATCCTTTTTCAGATAATTTGTTTAATGCCCAACTAACTAAGTTAAATTCAATCTTTACTAAATCTCCAAATAAATATGAAAATCTTGAACCAGAGACTTCAGCAGCTTTCTGAACATCAATCAATCCAAAACTTTCAGCTATTTGTAAATGATCTTTTGGGTTGACTATATTTTTAATTTCGCCAACTTTTTTTATTTCTAAATTGTCTTCATCTGTCGCACCAACTGGAGAGGTATCAGATATAATATTTGGAAGTTTTATCCACTCATCAAAAAAATTTTTATCTTTTTCTTCAACTTGGTCAAATAGTGACTTAACATTTTCACTTAATGCTGCTGCTCTTTCTAACAAATTTTCTTTTTCTTCAGAAGAGGCAGCTGCTATTAGTTTACCAATATCTTTTTGCTCAGCTCTTTTTTGCTCAGCTTCAAATCTAATTGACTTCCTTTCTTCATTAAGTTTCTCCAAGTGAGTTAAGTCAATTACTTTATTTCGCTTTGATAAACTAAGCTCTAAAAGTTCTTTATTTTCTTTTAGTAAATTAGGGTCTAACATATTTAACTTTCAGGTGGAATAAAACCAAATACTTGAAATAAGTTGTCATTTAGGTTTTCTTCCTTTTCCAATTCTTCTAACTTTATAAACCACTCATGTACAACACCGGGTTCAATGTCAATTGCGTCACTATAAAAAATTCTACTCTCTTGTGGTCCAATTGAGTTTATTTTTGCTTGTTGCTCATGTACAGTATCGCCAAATTCATCTGTTACAAGCACTAAAATAACTACGTCATATGCATCTACGTTACCTTCATTGGTCAGTACAATTTGCAGTTCGACTTTATCATTTTGTAAAACTGAATAACCTTCTTCTGTTTGTGCTAGTTGGTTTGGCTTAAACTCAGCACCAGAAATAGCTAAGTTTTGTCTTAAAAATAATCCACCTGAACCTGACTGTGCTTTATCAACAAGTAAGTCAGCAAACCTATATGAATTATCTTCTATTCCTACATACTCGATTGTGTATAAAACTGGTAAAAAAGTTCCTTCATTAGAAGAGTTTTGCTTTATTAGAAATAGAAATTCGTCGTATGCCCTATCTCCAATAGAAAAGTCTGCAATACTCTGTGCTATAGATTCTTGAATTTTTTCGGAGTTTGGATTATCAATTATTGAAATTATTGAGACATCGAACAACTCGATGCCTTTAAGCCAGTGGGTTGTTGCTATATCTAAAAGCTCTTGTTCTCTTGAGGTAGTTTTTGAGTCAATATTATTTATAATATTATAAGCTTCTTTAGAACTTGTAATTATTTGATCTAATGTTGATTCAAAATCTTCTCTGCTAACTTCAGAAAAATCTAAAACTGTTTTGAATTTATCTGCAGCTTCGTAATGAAGTGCAGAAACCAATCCAGCTTTTTCAAGAAAGTTATTATATTCTTGTTGTTTTGTAAAATTTTGATAATAACTAAATATAAAAACAGACCCTATACCTACTAGAGCTGCAATCAAAAAGTAACTTAAAGTTTTTCTCATATTTCTACCGTGGGCGAGGAGGGATTCGAACCCTCACGAGCAATGCTCACAGAAACCTGAATCCTGCGTGTCTGCCAGTTTCACCACCCGCCCAATATTTTAGTTCTTTATATAGTCTAAGAAAACAAATACATTTCACAACTAAGATTATTGTTGAATGAATAACTTTAAATTAGTTTGGTCAGTAAAGAGTGAGTGTGGACCAAAACGTAAAAAAAATGAAGACTCTGTTTATCCAAATAAATCAGGAAGTGGAAAAACCCCATTTAAAGCCGGAGTGTTTGATGGTATGGGAGGACATAAAAAAGGTGAAGTAGCTAGTTCAATAGCAGCTAGTGTAATGAAACTAGAGTTAGAAAATATTGAAGATTATGTTACCAAAGCTAATGAAGAAATTATTTTTTCTCAAAATAATAACCCTGATTCTGAAGGCATGGGCACAACGATGACAGCTGTTGAAATTGATAATGATGGTGTTTTAAATATTGCACATGTTGGAGACTCTAGGTGTTATGTGCTCTCAAACCGGCAGCTAATTCAATTAACTGATGATGAAAATGTTCCAGGTTTTCAAAATGTACTACTTCAAGCTCTAGGTACTACCAAGAAATTAGATGTACAAAGAAAAGACTTTAAATTAAGTAAAGGATGTGTAGTGCTTTTATGCACCGATGGTTTATACAATGAGTTTGGAGAAGAGTATTTAAAAAAGAAACTTTTAGAAGGAATAAGTGCTGATACTTTAATTAGTGAAGTATTGTTACAACAACCAAAAGATAATGTATCAGCAATTATCATTAATGTGGTTTAACAATGAAAATTGGACAAATAGTTAAAGAAAGATACGAGATACTTGAAATCCTTGGTGAAGGTGGGATGGCGTTTGTTTATAAAGCCAGAGATACACAACTTGAACGTTTTGTTGCAATAAAAACTCTTAAACCTAATTATGTAAATCAAAACACATTTGTTGAGCGTTTTAGAAGAGAAGCGCAAACAGCAGCTAATTTAAATCATCCAAATATTGTTCAAATATTTGATTGGGGTATTGATGAGGAACCATATTTTGTAATGGAATATATTGAAGGCAATACTTTAACTTCAATTATTTCAAAGAATAGAACTATTAGTTTGAGTGATATTTTGTTTATAGGCTCACAAGTCTCTAGTGGTCTTCACGCAGCACATATGAAAGGTCTGGTACATAGAGATATAAAACCTGGAAATATAATGATTACTCCTGATGGGAAAGTTAAAGTTACAGATTTCGGAATTGTCTCGCTCCAAAATGAAGAAAGCGATATAACTAAGACTGGTTCAATTCTTGGAACTGCAAGTTATATTTCTCCCGAACAAGCTCAAGGTAAACCTGTATCAATTGAGTCAGATCTATATTCACTTGGAACTGTCTTATATGAATTAATTGCTGGTAGACCGCCATTTTCTGGAGACTCTCCGATTGCTACAGCCACAAAACATTTAACCGACAAACCTGAAAAACTTTCTACTTTTCGAAGAGATCTCCCTAAAGGAGTTGAAAATGCTGTAATGAAACTTCTTGAAAAAGCAACATATGATAGATATAGATCTGCTGAAGATTTAAGAGCAACATTGCTTCAACAAAGAAAAAATCTTCAAGCTGAGCAAACAAGAGAAAACCTAGTAGATTTAACAAACCCAAAGATAAAACTTAGATTTACTTTACCTGCATTATTAATCTCAATCGCACTTGTTGCAGGAACAATTTGGACTTTAGGAAGAGTGTTCGATGGTTTGCCAGCTGATGGTGGAGCTCCAACTGTAGTAGAGATACCTGACTTAACTGGTAGTGAGCAGGCTCAAGCATTATTAGATCTTCAAAATTTAGGATTTAGAGTTGGAATTGAAAATGCAGCAGACCCAATTGTACCTGCTGGAGCAGTAATTAGAACACAACCAACTGCAAACACTGTCACTAATCCGGACACACTTGTAACAATAATTGTTTCTGTTGGCCCAGAGGCATTTCCAATACCATATGTTTTAGATTTAGAAACCGAAAGAGCTATATATGTTATTGAAGAAAGTGGTTTTACAATAGGACAAACACTTGAAGTAAATGATGATACCGTACCTAGAGGGTTCGTTATATCACAAAACCCTGTTGCTGGAACAAAAATGGGTCCTGACTCAACAGTTGATTTAGTTATCTCTGCAGGTCCAAGCTTAATTGTTATTAGTGACTTATCTAGAAAATCACCTGAAGATGCAATACAAATTCTGGAAACACTCGGCTTTGAATATGAAATAATTGAAGAGTACTCAGAAAATGTAGATGTTGGTTTAGTTTCTCATACTTTGCCAGGTCAAGGTGAGATTGCAACTTTAGACCAGGTAATCCAAGTTATTGTTTCGCTTGGATTAAAAGTTGAAGTTCCTAATGTTATTGGTTTCACATATCAAGAAGCATCTAATATATTACAAGAAGTTGGCTTACTGCCTTCAGCAAGTGGCGATACTGGTGGTCGCGTTAGTGATCAAAGCCCTAAAGAAGGAGAATTCTTAGATCCAGAAGGTTTCGTTGAGCTCTCATTTGGAGGATAAAACTAAGTTCTTTAAGAAATCAATTCTTACTTGGTATAAATCAAACAAGAGAGAATTTAGCTGGAGAAATACTAAAAACCCCTGGAAAATTCTTCTCATAGAAGTTATTGCTCAACAAACTCAAATAGAAAGAGCTGACACGTACTATAAAAAGTTTATAAAAACATATCCAACGCCAAAACATATGGCTACTTCAAAATATATTGAAGTACAAAGACTATGGTCTGGACTTGGGTACAACAATAGAGCAAAAAGATTGTTCGAAGCTTCAAAAATAATTAATGAGCTTGGTTTTAATAAACTTTATCCTAATTTTAATAAACTTCCTGGAGTTGGGGAATACACTAAAAATGCTTTGCTCTCATTTGCTTATGATGAAAAAGTATTAACAAGAGATACAAATATTAACCGTATACTCAAAAGATACTTTGGGTCTGATTTGGAACAATATTCACAACATCAATTAGAAGATATCTTATTTAAGAATGTCATCTCTAGAGACTTGAACCAATCATTGATGGATTTAGGATCAATCATTTGTTCAAGTAAAAATCCTAAATGTGATCTTTGCCCTCTTGAGACACGTTGTAGTAAATATTATATGAAGGAAAGTAGAGTAAAAGTTGAGAAATTCAGTGGATCAAATAGAGAACTTAGAGGTCAAATAATAAATCTGCTAATCGAGACACCAAAACTTAATAAAAACATAATTAAAAAAATTCTCAATGTAGAAATAAACAATCTCGATAAAGCATTAATTGGACTTGAAAAAGATGGATTATTAAGTATTAATAAAAATAATGTGGTTTCAATAAATTCTGAGTGATACTAACTTTAAAATATGCCTGAATCTAAAAAAAGAAAAAAAAATAATAGAGCTACCCAATCAAAAAAACTATCCCATCAAATGTCTGATGGAAAGGGTCCTTCACCAAAATGGTACGTAATCACTATGTCAGTTCTAATGATTGTAGGAGTTCTTATAATAGTTCTTAATTATTTAACTCTTTTACCAGGCTCGGTATCTAGATGGTATTTATGGAGTGGACTTGCCTTGATTGGTGGTGGTTTTTTAATGACCACTAACTATAACTAAACTTCTTAGTTAATCAAGAGGTTCCATCTCTTCCTTACAGTGTTTTGGAGGTTCATTAGCAACAACAGACACTTTATTAATTGTTATTTCTGTTCCACACACATTACATCTAAACCCTTGTGAGGTTTCAACAACATCTTCCGTATCTATCTCTGGAGGGATGCTTGCTAAAGATGAGATTGAATTTCTCAAAAATCGAAAAATAAACATACCGATGAATATTGCTATTAAGTATTCCATTACATTACTAAATATCTATATAGCGAAATTAGAATTGCTAAAACTATCCAAGCAATAGCAACTCCTTTTGTGTTCATGTTTGAAGTTGTTTTATCATATCTTTTCTTTTCAATCGCATCCTGAATAGAGTCTTTGAGATCTTCTAATTCTTGTTCTGAAAAATTTTCAAAATCTTTTTTGTCCATAATTAAGATTACCTAATATATCAAATGAGACTATAAAACAGTATTATTTGTTTAAAAAAAAGTCTTTTTTATTAATTTATCCAATTTGTCATAAGTAGCCCATTCGCCATATTGTTTACCTTTTAATAGGGTACCTGTTCTCATTAAAGAACCGTCTAATCTATAAAACTCCCAATATCCGTCCATCTTAGAATCTTTGTAAAGTCCTTTAGATTTAATTCCTCCATTTTTATAATATTCAATGAATTCTCCACTTTTTTTTGGGTAAGTATTATTAATTTCATCTATACGCGCTAATAATATTTTTTTCAACAATACTTTAGGGAGTGGTACATGTTTATCAAACTGAATTGTGCCATTTGAGACTTTAAATTTATCGAGCTCAGATTCAAATAATTTTGTTATATTTCCAGATGATGGAAAGAAACTATTATGGTTCTTGAATCCTTGAACATGGCATAAATAATCTTTTCCAATTACCAATGTTGGCATTGCCCAAGCTATAGATCTTTTTGAGTGTGGAACTATTGTTTCTGCATTTTTTATAGTCTCAAGCAAAGCATTTTTTTGTTCAGTTGGGAAATTACTATAAATTTTTTCAAACTTTTGCTTTGGCATAAATTACTTAAATTTAAATGTTGTGGAGATGATGGGATTTGAACCCACGACCCCCTGCTTGCAAAGCAGGTGCTCTTCCAGCTGAGCTACATCCCCTCGCTTTTTATATTATGCCTTGATTTAAGGAGTAAATGAAAAAAAAATTTAAATATTTCTATGAGTAGACTAGTGTTAATTAGACGTATGGGCCTATAGCTCAGCCTGGTTAGAGCGCATCCCTGATAAGGATGAGGTCGTTAGTTCAAATCTAACTAGGCCCACTCATTATTTTTTAAAACTTTTTAATTTAACATTAATAACATACAAATTATGAAAAAATTATTAAACAATTATCTAAATCTCGCCAAAAAATTTCCTAAATCCTCCCAAAATGCAATCGTAATGATACTTTTATGGCTACCAATTTTTTTTATTGCTTGGGTTTTTCAAATATTTTTTTATAAAAATTAAAGCTAAAAATATATTTATAACTCCAAATAAAAAAATATATCCCTCAGGATGATTATCTTCAACTCCTTGAAAATACTCTTTAATTGATGAATAAGCTAAATAAGAAAAACCTATTATTAGTAAAATTTGGATTTTCATTTTTATAAATTTTCTTATCTTAATGAATACTATTTAATTTGATAGACTATAAGAATGAATTTTGTCATCATAGGCTATCTTGCTGCATTTTTTACTGCAGTCTCTTTTTTACCACAGGCAATTAAAACTATTAAAACAAGAGAAGTCGGAGGCTTATCTGTTATAACTTACCTGTTTTTATTTTTTGGATCTTTGTCATGGTTAGTTTATGGCTACTATCTAAAAGACTTTCCAATATTAACCACTAACACGCTAACAACTATTTCAACGTTTATTATTTTATTTTTGATTTTTAAGGAACGTAAGAACACATATAATTAATTACAAGTTATGAAAAAAATAATTGTGTTTTTTCTTGTTTTTACAAACTGTTCAGTAGCATTAAGTTCGAGTGAAAGTGATCCCTTAACTACTACAACTTCAGTCGAGCTAACTAAATGTGAGAAATTAGAGTTAGAATACACCAATCTATCAAATAAACTCTTTAATACAAGTTTTGAGCTAAATACATTTATTGATGATATTTCACCAGGAAGTATCGATGAAGATAGAACATATTTTTTTGAAAATTTAGATAAAAATTGGAACTATCAAGAAATATATTTAAATTACTTAGAAGTACGCTTTGAAGTTTATTCAAAAATAAATGCTTTATATGCAAATAATTCTGAATGCCCAATTAGCGGTGATCAAGAGATCTCCTTAGAGCAAGTTGATTCAGCTAAAAGTGACTTGGAAGAATTTAAGAAGAAATATAATAATTAATTTTTATTTTTATTTATCCAAACAAAAGTCATTACTATTGCGAATCCAAGAGTTACAAGATTGCCATAACTCCAATCTTGCATTTTAAAATCAGAATTTCTAAATATTGTGAAGTCTAATAAGCGAAATAATAAATTCGCTATCGTTCCTGAGAAAAAGAAGACTATAAATAGGTTTACATATTTATTTTTCAATTAATACTCTTTCTAGATCTTCAACCCCATTAATAATACTATTGCCATAATCGAACAGTCCCCAAACAAAATTATTAATAACCTTTATGTTGTTTGCATTTATGCCAATTAGTTTCTTGCCTTGTGAATAAGCAATTCCTACTTCTGCAGCAGTACCAGAATCAACATCTCTGCCAGTTAATAGTGCAACTACAATATCAGCATCATTTAAAGCATTCATATCCGTATCAAATATTTCTGATTTTTTTATTTCAGTAAACTCTCCTACGACTAACCCCGCATCTCTGTGTGGTAAAAAAGTCTGATACCCTATTGCCTCTAATAAACCAGCAATTTTCTCTAAATAGTCTCTTTCATGGTCATCAAAAAGAGGACCTGCAATATATACTTTTTTCATTTTGAAATCATATTTAAATAGCTTTTTATATTTTTTAATTTTTTATATTGAAGAACATTATCACTCATAGAATTAATACTTTCCAACATAATATCACTCCAAACTTCCTGCAAAGGGCAAACTTGAACTTTTACGAGAAATAAACTTGAATCTTGACTTAATGGAGTTGAAATTTGTGTTTCTAATCTAAAAAACAAATTTTCTAATTGAATCTTTTCTGGTCTGTGAACTAATGGATGGTTACTAAGTTCTTCAATAGTTGTTATATTCCAAACCCAACGTCTTATTGTGTGCTTAGTCATATAATCAGTTAATTTATCACTACTATTAATTAATTTTTCATTATCTGCAACTGGTTGGTGAAGTCCTTTAAAGTCTTTCCCAACACCTTTACTTGGTATCCATCCACTTGGAAAAGAAAAATGGATTGCAACTAATTTACCTTTATGAATTACTGCAATATCTTCTTCTATTCCCATTGCTAATTCAAAAAATGAAGATTCTTTTACGAATTTCATTTTTTTCTTTAGATCTTTAAACAAATTAAAATCGGTAAATACACGATCTTCACCAAATAAATCATCTTGATATTTTTTGTGCTGAACTAATTTTTCATTTAAGTATTTTTCATCTGGATTTCTGTTGAAAAGTTCTCCATTATAAATTTGCATAGATGGATTATTGGTAAACGGCACTTTTATGAAGTCAATATTCATTAATATTAATTTAATAAAGAAAAGAGGATGTTGTGAGTAATTCTGGAGCACTTGTTGTTCATGGCTTGTTTGAACATAAGGGTAGACACCAAGATAATGTGAATTGGTTAAATAACTTAGGCATTTCAGCTTATTCAATAAATTTACCGGGTCATGGAGACATTAAACAAAAAGGTCATATTGAGGATTGGAATGAAAACTATAGTGCTATTAAAGAAGGTTTTAATTTACTTAAGAATTCTGATAAGAAAATAATTTTTGCACACTCATATGGTTGTTTAGTTACAACCTCTGCAGTTTTGAGTGGTGTTGTAGAACCAGATTACTTAATTCTCTCAGCTCCACATTTTGCTGATAATTATCCTAAATTTGTAAAAAATCTTTCAGGAACTTTAGCAAAAATTGCACCAAAACTACGTGCACCATCTCCTGTAACTAGGAAAAACATTTCAACAGACCCACAAGTTGTTGAAGACTACTTTAATGATCCTTTAGTATTTAGAAGTTTGACAGTCAACTTCGGAAATGAGATTAACAAAGCACAAAAATTTGTAAATGAAAATATAAAGTCATTAAAGATTCCAACTATTGTTTTGCATGGTGAAAATGATGCAATTGTTCCAATTTCAGGATGTGACGAGATTAAAAAACTAGATAATGTAACTTTTGTAAAAGTTGAGAACTCATTTCATGAAATTTTAAATCAAGATACAAGGCCATTTGTGTTAAGTGAAATATATAACTGGCTTAAAAGTAAAGAAATAATATAAATCTTATTGCAAATCTGTTGCAATAAGATTTAGCTATTTTATAATACCTATATGCATGTACCAGATGGATTTATTAATGCTCCAGTTTCTGCCGCAACTGGACTGCTCAGTATTAGTACTCTTTGGGCTTATATAAGGTCTGCCAAAAATTTAATTGCTGATAAATTTATTGCCTTAACTGGTATGATGTCAGCCTTAATATTTGTGCTTCAAATGATAAACTTTCCAGTAGCTGCAGGTACCAGTGGACATTTGCTAGGCGGGGCTTTAGCAGTAATTGTTCTCGGACCAAGCTTAGGTTTAATTTGCTTATCAGTAGTAGTAATAATCCAGTCATTGTTGTTTGCAGATGGTGGTCTAAGTGCACTAGGTATTAATGTCCTAAATATGGCTATAGTAACTACATTAATTAGTTGGTTTATTGTAAAAAATTGGATCAAACTCGTCGGAAATACAAGAATATCATTACTATCAGTTAGTTTTATAGCTGGTATTGTATCTGTAGTATTTTCATCAATCGCTTTTACTCTTGAATATGCAATTGGAGGGACGGTCTCTGTACCAATTGGTAGTGTTTTAATTGCAATGGTAACAACACATTTTCTAATTGGTATTGGAGAAGGCATTATTACTGTATTGATAATATCTCTGCTTTTAAGAGTTCGTTCTGATCTTGTCTATGCAGCTGATGAAAAGAAAAATTCTAAAGGTGCCGGTGCGTCAATATATGGATTTTTTGTATTTTTAATTTTACTTTTAAGTTTATTAACACCGTTTGCATACAGTTCTCCAGATGGGTTGGAATCGGTATCTGAAACTTTTGGTTTTGAGTCTTCAAGTGGAGTTGTGCTACTTCTAGACGACTACGGTATTAATGGAGTAAACAATAATTTTGTATCAACAATTTTAAGTGCGCTTCTAGGAATTTTTGTGATAGTTATTATCTTTAATATTGTTTCAAAGAGATTAAAGAGTGGGAAAAATATTTAAATATTTTTTTGATTTTTTATTTCTTATATTGTAAATTTAAATTACTTTTTAAGAAGAAAGTCTTTATAGATAATCTTTTTAAGAAGTATTAAGAGATAACCCTTGAAGCAGGAAATCTGGCAACAGATTGCGGAGTTTTCAAGGGTTTTCTCATTTTTATAGATCTTTAGTTATCATCTAATTGATGAATAACATTCTCGAGTTTGAAAGTTTAAAAAAAGTTTGTCTAGATTGTAAACAATGTGCTTTATCAAAAACTAGAACAAATGTTGTTTTTGGCAGAGGCAACCCAAATACAAAAATTCTTATCATTGGTGAAGGACCGGGCCATAACGAAGATTTAGAAGGCCTAGCTTTTGTTGGTCGAGCAGGAAAACTTCTTGATTCTGCTTTCCAATCAGTGGGGATTGATACTAATAGAGATTGTTATATTTCAAATATTGTAAAGTGCAGACCACCAAATAATCGAAAACCATTTTACGATGAAGTCGAGAGTTGCTCAACTTGGCTAAATCAACAAATTAACTTAATTAACCCAAAAATAATTGTTCTTGCCGGATCAACAGCTATTGAATCATATTTAAAAATTAAAGAACCTATTTCAAAAATTAGAGGTAAGTGGATTGAAAGAGACGGTAGAAAAATTATGCCAATTTTTCATCCATCTTATTTATTAAGAAATCCTTCTAAAGAAAAAGGAAAGCCGAAATGGTTAACTTGGAGAGATCTAGAATTAGTAAAAACTGAATTGGAAGCACTAAAAAATAATTAAAATTATTTATTTTTGACTAAACTTTTAAATACGGGAGCTAAGGCTGAGAGGGTTAATCCGACCGTTTTACTTGCTAGATAATGCTAGCAAAGGAAATCTCAACTTTTTCTCTTTAATTTAGGAGTATTATGAATCCGAATATTTATGTTTTTTTAATAATTGTATTTTTCTTTTTTATAACAAAAAATTTAGCCTCTTCTGACAAAGGCTATTTCAAAACTGAGAAAATACAGGGGTCAACCACCCTAACCTTGAGTTTTTTTGCGAGTGGTATGGGTTTGTGGATTTTAACTTCCCCAGCTGAAGTTGGCTGGTACGGACTTGGATTTGATGTATTGGGTTATGCTATCTCAGCGGCTACCCCATTTTTGCTTCTTTATTTCTTCGGTCCAAAGATTGCAAATTTAACAACTGAAGGTACGACTTTGCCAGAATTTCTTAGAAACAAATTTGGAATTGGTGCACAAAAGCTAGTTTCAGGTATAGCTAGTGTTTACATGTTTACTTTTTTAATTGCTGAACTTGCTTCAATCTATCTAGTCTTTCCAGTTTTGTATCCAGAATTTGGAATAGAAGTAGTTATACTTATTGCTTTTGGTAGTCTTCTTTATCTATTCAAATCTGGATTTAAAGCTTCACTAATCACAGATCGTATTCAGGGAGTAGCGATAATTGGGATGCTCTCATATTTAATTTATAAGCTTTTAAGGAGTTCTAACTATTCAGAAATTATAAATAATGCTAATTTAGGCGGCTTCAATGAATTTACTTTTTTTAGCTTTAAGTCTGCGCTAGCTGTAATAATAGCAGTAACTGGTGCTGAAATATTCTCACAGGGTTACTGGCAAAGAACTTTTTCAGCTAAAAATAGTTCGGTTATAAAAAAATCTTCAATATATGCTGCCTTACTTTGTTTTGTAACGGTTTACATTTTAGGGTTTTTTGGTACCGTTGGTGCAGGTATGGGTTTAGACAATCCAACACTTAGTTTTGTTCAGCAATTTGAATTTAATCCAGTATTTTCATCAATATTTTTAATACTTGCAACCCTGCTAGTTCTTTCAAGTGTTGATACTTTACAAAATGCGATTGCAGCAACACTAACTATTGACATTTTTGAATCTAATAAAAAAACGGGTCAGCTATTAACAATTATTTTGACTATTTCTGCTGTATTCTTTTCAACAAAAGTCGAAAATATTTTTACATTATTTCTATTAGCTGATTTATTTACGGCTTTAATAGTTGTACCAACTTTTTTTCAGTTTAAAAAATCGCTAACCTCAAAATCATTTATGATTATATTTGTACTTGGTGCAGTATCAACACTCTTTTATAGATTCTTATTTGTTGATAATGAAATTAATCCAGGAGGTCTATTCATACCAACCGATATTTACGGACTTGCTGACTTAAATACGTTTTTGGTTGCAATTACTTCAACTTTGATTGGATGTTTAATCTCTGATAGGATAAAAAAATGAAAATTGTAGGTTTTAAAATACCTGTTTTAGATTTAGAAAAAGCAATTGAGTTTTACGTAGACATCTTAGGTTTTAATTTAGCATTTAGAGCCGATGAATTTGGTTGGTTAACTATACAGCAAGATTCAGTTCAGTTCGGTCTTTATATACCTGGTCAAGGAGGTGGTACACGTGAGCCTGGTGGAAGTATTGATTTTTCTTTTTCTGTTGAAGATATTGTTTCTTTACAAACAAATTTGAAGAAGAATAATGCTTATGTCAGTGATATAGCTGATACAGCTGATGGGATGCAAGTAATTGATGTCACTGATCCATTTGGAAATGTTTTAACTTTTAGAAAACAAAATAATTGAACTTGCATTAATTTAATGAAGTTTTAGTATCAATTCATGAAACCAAATCAACTAAATCTTTTCACAAAACTTTCGCAATTACAATCATTAAATGATCACTTATTTGTAACTTCAACAAGGATGGACTTTGAGAAAAACAGATACAGAAGTGAGATATGGCACAGAAAAGATAATCGATGGGATGTTTTTAAATCTAGTGAAGAACTTTCATTTTCAAGTACAAAAATAAATACTCTAGGAGACGTTGTATTTTTAGAAAGTAATTTAGATAAAAACAAAAAAGATAACAAATTTAGGATTGTTTTTCAAAAACACTCCTCCGATAAGTCAAAAGATGTTTTTATTTCAAGCGATCCAATTACTAATTTTGCTTGGGTAGATGATGAAAATATTTTTGTAGTTGTAGAAAATTGGAATTCTAAATATAAAGAAATTAAAGAGAAGGAATCTGAGCCGAAATACATTGAGAATTTACCTTTTAGATATGACAATATTGGTGATATTTTTAACAAAAAAAGTCAGCTTCTTGAAGTAAACATCAAAAGTAAAACTGTAAAAACTATAGCTGATACTGAAAAGACTGACTACTTATCAATACAATCAGTAGTAAAAATTAAAAATACTTACTATTTCCTATCATCTAAACACAATAAAAAAGGTACAGAACTTGAAGAGGATGTTCTTCAAGTTAAAGGTAGAAAGCTTGAAGCAATATTTAAAGGCGGAAGTTTTGGGAAATTATTGAATCATAATAATGATTTGCTAACTGTTGGCTTAAAGAATTATATGGATTGGCCCGAAGCAGTTTCCATATATAAAATTGAAAACTCAAAAGTAAAAAAACTATTTACAAATTTAGATAGAACAGTTGTAGACATAAAAAGCTTCAATGGTCAGCTTTATTTTACTTTTGAAGATTCTGGAAAAGTTTGTGTAGCGAAATCAAAGGATCTAAGAAATATAGAGGTTATATACAACGAAGAAGCAGTTTGTAAAGATTTTGTGTTTGATGAAAAACTATTGTGTATTATTGAAAAACCAACTTGTCCTGGTGAGATTTATGAAGTTGGGGATACGGTTGAACAAATTTCACTATCAAATAGCTGGTTTAAAAATAATGTAAAACTACATAAGTATGTATATGAAAGAGTTGATACCAAACAATCTAAAGTTGATGCCTGGGGAATTCTTGTAAATCCTAATAATCCGACTTTGCTAAACATTCACGGTGGTCCAGCTTCACAGTATGGTTTTGGATTTTTTGATGAATTTCAAGTTTATGCAAGTGCTGGCTTCAATGTAATATTTACCAACCCAAGAGGTTCAACAGGTAGAGGAACGAAATGGTTAAAAGATGTATGTAACAACAAATGGGGTATTACCGATACTCATGATGTTTTAACTTCGTTTGATTTTATGGTTAAAAAATTAAAAATCAAAAACAAGAAGTTTGGAATTATGGGTGGATCATATGGTGGATTTATGACTTCATGGATAATTGGACATTACAATAAAAAATTCCACTCTGCAATTGTTGAAAGAGCACTCATTAATTGGGAGACAATGGTTGGAACTTCTGATATTGGAATTGGTTTTCCTGAAATGTATTTAGGTACAAAGCTTGATAAAAATAGAAATTTTTACCTTAAGAAGAGCCCAATAACTTATGCTAATAAAATTAAAACTCCAACTTTAATAATTCATTCAGAGAATGACTTCAGGTGTCCAATTGAACAGGCTGAACAACTCTTTTCACAACTAAAAAGGAACGATGTTCCATCTGCCATGGTTCGATTCCCAGGTGAAGGTCATGAATTATCAAGATCTGGAAGTCCAAAGCACAGAGAACAAAGATTTAATTTCATAATTGACTGGCATAAAAAGCACTTAAAATAAATTCTTTTCTTCAAATAGTAACTTGAGTAAAGTATACAAAGGTGAACTATGAATGAGTTGAATGTAAATACTGTAACTGGGAAGGAGCTCAGAGAGCTTTCTAGAACTGAGCCCGAAATTGCTTTTCAATTCTTATTAGACAACACAAAAATTTGGAACAAATTAGCAATTGAAGATCCTTTTGATTGTGCAGACGTTTTAGAAGAGTTTGAACCTGAAGAAGCCGGTGAATTATTAAAAAATCTTAAAAAACAACAAGCTGTAGGTGTTTTTGAATATTTAAGACCTAGAGCAATTATTGAGATTTCAAAAATACTAGAAACAACACATGTTGAATCGCTATTTAAAGAGATGGTTGTTGAAGATATAGTTTACGTTTTTGAAAAAAGTACAAATGATGAATCTCAAGAATTACTCCGTCTATTAGATAAAGAAACCCAAATAGATATTAACAAAAGATTATCTTGGCCAAAAGATTCAGTAGGAAGACTTATGTCGGAAGAAGTCCCAACTATTAAAACTGGTCTAAAGGTAAAAAATGCTTTAAAAGAACTTAAAGAGCTTCATAAAAATATTGAAAACTTTTTTTATGTTTACATAATTAACCCTGAAAATGTTTTAGAAGGTGTCGTCTCTTTTAGAGAAATGGTGTTTGCACAAGATAATGAATTGGTTGAAAATGTAATGATTGCAAACCCAATATCTATCAAACCAACCGATGATCAAGAAGTAGCAGCTTCTTTAATTAAACAATATGAACTTCTTGCACTTCCTGTTGTGGATGAAGAAAACAAATTAATCGGACAGGCAACAATTAGTTCTGCTCTAGATGTGTTGCAACATGAAATTGCTGAAGACTTCTCTCAATCATTTGGTGCAGGTGCTGAAGAAACAATCTTTACCCCAGTACAAAAATCAATAAAGTTAAGAGTACCTTGGATAGCTATAAATATGGGGCTTGCATTTATAGTTTCGTTTTTAATTTCTCAATTTGAATCAACAATTGCAAACGATGCACGACTAGCCGCATTGATGCCTATAGTAGCTTTGGTTGGTGGCAACTCTGGTTCCCAATCTTTAGCAATTGTTATCAGAGCTCTTGCTAGAAATGATGTATCTGAAGCAAGGGTGTTTGATGTCATTAGAAAACAATCAACCATAGGTATGTTTAACGGTCTTTTAATAGGAACTATGTCATTTTTAGTTTTAAGTATTATTGGCTTATCAAACTATGCTGCAGCACTTAGTATTTCAATTTTTGCAAATATTTTAATAGGAAATCTTTTTGGTTCATCAATACCCTTACTGCTTAGAAAACTTGGCTTGGATCCAGCATTAGCATCAAATATATTCTTAACTTTAATTACCGACATTGCTGGTTTTGCTGGATTTTTGACTATTGCTTTAATTCTTATTTAATGGTCTCTTGAACGTGATGATTTAGTCATCGTTTTCTCTAATTTGCCGTTGGAAAAAATATATGATTCAATATTTTCTACTAAATGTTTACCGTTTTGAGATTTTTGTGAAATTACTTCTATTTTCATACCCTCATGAGGAGAGATTAATGTAATAGAGTGCTGTTTAAATTTTTTTGATGATTGATCTCTTCTAATCACATCGCTTATCATATTTGATGATTCCCAAGACCAGTCCTCACCAATAACTACAAATTTACAATTATGTTTAACTTGCGATTTATCGATTCTAGCTCCAGGACAAATAAGTAAAGAGCCCTCTAACCATGGATTGAGTCCGACACCATCAAATTTTGGGAATGCTATATTAAAAGCTTCATCAATTATTGTTTCAATATCACCATTTTCGAGATTTTTAGCTTTTATAACTTCAGAAATAGTATTTTGTAACTCAAATAATGATTTTTCATCTAATTTTGAAAGAGTTTCTTTATCCATAAAATATAACTTAGCTTTTTATAGAGACAGATTTAAAAATTAGGATTTTTTCTTTTCACTCAAATCTTTAATATCTATTCTTACTAGCCCAATAACAAACATGGTAAGCGTTACTACAGGAAATAACAAAATGATTTAAAAGATTATTCTTACAAAGTGGTTTTCGAAAGTGATGAAAACATTCATTACGAAGTAAATTTCATTAATCAAAATAATTCATATTTAGTTTTAACTTGGGTATTTGAAAAAACTTTATGCTATAACAAACCGTGTTGGAGAACTATAGGTGTTAGTGAACCACAATTTTTAGGTTCTGGAATTTAGTCGTCTAAATTTTCAAGCGGGTTTTCAGGTTGACAGATTTCAAATGCATCTTGAACTTCTTGAGAATTAAAATCGACGTTTGCATCTCTAAATGCAAAAAAACCAAACTCTCCTGGAACTGGATCTGGAAAATCAATTCCCTGATCTCGCATGCATTGTGAAAATTCTAGTGAAGCATCTATAAGCGCTGCTTCTACTTCAGGGTCTAAATCAAACTCTTCTGGCAATGCATTTCTTAAAATGTCTTCGCAATTTGTAAAGGCTGATTCAAATTTTTCTTGATCCTCTGTTGCTAAGTCAAATTCTTGAAAGTTTGGATTTCCATCAGCATCAAATGTTGGATCTGGAAAATCAATACCCTCTTCTCTCATACACTGTGCAAAAGATAAAACGCCTTCTTCAAAACTAACTTCTTCAGCCAATATTTCATTTTGTGGTGAGGAATCTAAAGTTGCAACAGCTTGTGTTTCTTCACCACCTATAGTGCAAGCACTTATTAACAAAATACATAATGTATACCTCATGTTCTTACAGCCTCTGCAGGTTGTATTTTCGATGCTTTAATAGCTGGATACATTCCAGAAATTGCACCAATAACTAAGGCTAAAACAACTGCACCAAATATTTGCCAAAATGGAATAGAAAACACAATATTAGTGTAATTCGTATATCCAAAAGTGATACCAACCCCAAGTAAAACTCCAACTACTCCGCCGATACCAGATAATATTGTACTTTCTAGCAAAAACTGGGATCTGATTTCTTTTCTTGTTGCCCCAAGTGAACGCCTAACGCCGATCTCCATTCTTCTTTCAAGTACTGACATTACCATAACATTCGCAATGGCAACTCCTCCAACTAATAGTGCAACTGAACCAAGTCCTAATAATAAATTAGTAAAAGCTGCTTCAGCTGCTTGTTGGGCTTCTAATGCATCCGATGGTCTACTAACTTCAACTTGATCTGGATTTTCAGGGTTCATTGAAGGTGCTAAAACATCTACAACGTCTTCAACATAATCGGGATTAGCTCTGAGATATAAAGTCGTTGGTTCTGAATCGATATCAAACAATGTTTTTGCAACACCATATCCGATAAAAACAGATCTGTCTAAATCAGGATGAATTGTTAGCTCTTCTAGAATCCCTATTACTCCAAACCATTGGTCATCAATTAATATTTTTGATGGTGGATATATTGATTTAATACCAAGTCTTTCTGCAGAAACTGCACCTAAAACTGTTACTGGTACATCAGATAAATCTCCCTCAATAAACCTACCTTCAGATAGATTTCCACCAATTACTTCAAGAAGTTCATTGCTGGTGACAACTGTGGAAATTCCTCCGCCTTCATATTCTGAAATAAAATTTGTTCGTCTTACAAGTAGGTTAGCTCTAGAAGTTGAAGTAACTTCCTCAACTGGACCGATTCTTTCTACCATTCCAACAACGCCATCTGGTAAGCTCTCCTGACTGCCAAAAAAACCAGCTTGTGGTGATGCTTTAATTAAATTTGTTCCAAATGATTCTAGTGTTGCTAACAGATCAGCTTTACCAGAAGAAGATATGCCTGTAACTGCAACAATAGCAGCTATACCTATTCCAATTCCTATAGATGTCATTGCTGCCCTACCTCTTCTTGCTTTAACTCCGTATAAAGCAACAAAAAATAAATCTCTCGTTTTTAATTTATTAATTTTCATATTTAAAAATTTTTCCATCTACAAGTTCTATTTTCTTTTTGAACATTTTTGCATGCTCTTGATTATGCGTAATCATTATTACTGTTTTTCCAACATCATTGAGCTCTTTTAAAATATTAAGTATTTTTAATCCAGATTCTTTATCAAGATTTCCAGTTGGTTCATCTGCTAATACAAAAGCTGGGTCTTCAACTAATGCTCTTGCTATCGCAACCCTTTGTTGTTCACCACCTGATAACTCTTTTGGCAAATGAGTTAATCTATGTCCTAAACCAACTTGTTCTAAAGCTTCTTTTGCTTTTTTTAATCTTTCTTCTCGTTTTACTCCTTGATAAAGCAAACCCTCTGCAACATTTTCTTGAGCTGTAAGCCCGGGTAAAAGAAAGAAGCTTTGAAATATAAATCCAATTTTTTCACCTCTAAATTTTGAAAGTTCATCATCAGAAAAATTAGATATATTTTTACCTTCTATTTCAATTGTTCCTTCGGTAGCATTATCTAATAAACCAATCATATTTAATAATGTCGACTTACCGCTACCTGATTGACCGACTATTGAAACAAATTCTCCAGCATTTATGTCAATAGATATATCATCCAGAGCTTTAACAGGTGGCGGACCATCGTAAGTTTTACTTATATTTTTCAAAGAAATAACTGAGCTTTTATTTAAACTCATCTTGGAACTATTACTAACTGGCCTTCTGAAATATTTCCTTTAACTTCGACATATCCATCTGTAAATACACCTATTTCAACACCAACATAAGTTGTGTCTTGACCAGATTTAATATTTGACAAATCATCACCGTTATTTCCATCATATATTTCTAAAGCATATCCACCTTCAGCCAAAGCAAGAAGAGCGTTGACGGGTACATACAATATATCTTTTGAAACCTCTGTAGTAATAAATACATCAACAGGAGCCTCATCAAATATATTTAGCTCGTCAGGATTACTTATACTTAAAATAACTTCTACAAAATCTCCAGATTGTGACTGTGTAACCACTTGGTCAATAAATGATATCGTTGTTACAATAGTTTCACCGTTTGGTAACTCAACATCAACGAAGTCTCCTAAATTAACGATATCTTGATCAGCAGCTTCTATACTGAAAACAACTTCTAACCCTGTAGTGGAAATATTATAAAGTTGTGCATTACTACTCGTTATAGATCCTTTATCGCTTATATGAGCTCCTACAATTATTGCTGTTTCAGATGCATAAGCATTTGTAGGACTGAATGTTTCTGATTTTGCAGCAAGTTCTAAATCATTAAGTTCTTTTTTAGCTTGTTCTAATTCTGCAGATTTATCAATACCTTCGTTGTATTCTTTTACGGCATCATCATATGCTTTTTGAGCAATATCAATTGCTAAAGCTTCACTAGCATCAATAACTGAACCTTTGCCTTCTTCAAGTTCTCGTAATCTCTTTTGCTCTTCTATTTTGTCTTCGTAGCTTTTAATTTCATCTTTACGTGCTTCTTCGGTCATTTGCATGGTTCGTGGATTAGTTAAATCTTTTAAAATTGTGATTTGATTGTAATAGTCATCAATTAACTTTGTAGCTGATTGCCATGCTGCATTTTCATCAGTTGCACTTTCAATAGTGTCATCTAACTTTTTCTTTTTATCATTTACTTCTAATAAACTTGTTCCTCCAGCTGATATCGTTTCCTCAATTGTCTTAACAGCATCTTTCTTTGTATTAATTGCAACTTGTTCTTCCGCAGTTATCTCAGATTTTGTCTCAATACCATAGTCTTTATATAAAGAATTCAACATTGTAGAAGTTACTTCATCGAACATACTGTCTGGAATAAATTCGTTGCTTGCATAACCTAAATACACCAAAGCCTCTTCAAGTTGTAAAATATCTGGTCCAGAATCTGAGGTGAGATCGAGAGTTCTATAAAATGGTGTACTACCTTGGAGCAAAATTACAGGTTTATTATCAACAGAATAAAGCACACCTCCAAAAGTTATCACACTGCCTTCATCTGGTAAATAAGTAACTACTCCAGAAATTGTGGATTTAAGTATTGATTTGTCTGTTTTTCTTAATGTACCGCTGTAGTCTTCTTTAGTTTCTAGATCACCTTTTTTAATAGTTACTGTTGTAAGCTCAAGAGTTTTTTTTGTGTTTGATGTAGTAGAATTTTGAAAACCATAATAATATCCTCCATATGCAGCTATTGCTAAAAGTACAACGATCGATAAAAATTTCTTATTTAACATTTTCCTAAATTTCAAATTTAATTATAAAAGTAATCAAATTTAACCTCTTGGTCCCATTCCAGGACCACCGCCTGGTCCGTCAGGTCTTTCTAATCCAAGTTCATCAAAACAGGACTCAACTGCTGTTCTAATTTCTTGGGAGTCATAGATTCCTGAAAGGACTAAGGATCTAACTAATTCTCTTAATCCCGTTTCTGCCGTAGGGTCTTCTATTTCAAAATCTTTTTCTTCACGTAAACACCGAGCAATCTTTAACTCATCATCCAACCTAGCTGCTACAACAGCAGGATCTTCAAATTCTGTTTCGGAAAAAAGTGGTAGATTATTTTCTTCTGCACATAATCTAACCGTTTCAAAAATTTCTTGACTCTCTTCTTGATTTTGTGGTCCAATTTGTTCTCTAAATCCTTGACCAGGACTTGGATCTTGTATGTCGAATCCTTTTTCACGTAAACATTCAGCAACTACTAACTGAGCATCTTCTGGTGAGATTTCTTCAAGTTGTGTATCTTTAGTCGTAATCTCTTGGTTCTGTAAAGTTACTACTCCTTGTGATTCGCTTGTGGAACAAGCTATAAAAATTAGCGCTGTTATAAATATTAAACTTGTGAGTTTTTTGATTTTCATAATTACTTTCTAAGCAAATAGTAATGCAATGGCCCTCCTATAAGGAAGGCCCTCTTATTACAGGCGTTTCAATTGGTATTATTGTTCCTTAACCCAAAGAGTGGGCGTAAGTATTTACTATTTTTAACCGCGTGATAAATAGTAAGACTCAGAAAACAAATGAGAAATAAAGCTATAGAAAATTTAA
>VMBT01000536.1_pt1 | contig 24023 bp, 33 predicted proteins | sample 4404301 | NCBI WGS metagenome assembly VMBT01 (sample SAMN12238535, study PRJNA552566) | marine metagenome | isolation source: Coastal seawater | place: USA: coastal Georgia, Sapelo Island | collected 2008-08/2009-08
CATGATCAATAATAATATCGCCTTCCACACAAAATTGTAGTAGCTCATTAAGGGTGTCCTCTACGGTTTCTGCTGGCACTACCATCATGAAGACACCAGGGGTCTCTCCAGTGGTTTTATTTGAATGTACTACTTGAACAAGGCTTTCCAGAGAAGTGGCACATCCACTGATATAACCCTCTTCAAATTGCTTACAAGCTTTTTCATAGTTGTTTCTGTATCCGTGTACTTCGTGTCCTGCTGCAATAAGACGGCGGGACATACCCTCACCCATCCTACCCAGTCCAATCATTCCTACTTTCATTTTTTAAATAAATCCTCTACTTGTTTGCGAGCGTCAGACATTTTTTGCTTTTCACGCTCTGTGTGTTTATACCCATATTTACCATGGAAGATGGCATGACCTTGACAGAACATGGTAACACCAAATACCAAAGCAAGAATAATTCCTATCCATTCGATTATAAGTGTATGTTCAGCCATGGGAATACGGGATCGATTACTCCAATAAGTCGAAGCAGACCTTCAGCAAAAAGTGCAAGAACAACCCAACCAACACACATACTAATAATCGAAGCATTCCGATTGTGACGACGTATGGCAGCATCAATCATCTCCTGGCACTCTTTTTGTGTGACTAATTTATCAGGTTTATTTTCACTCATCCTGCGACTTATCTCCCAAAAATTTTGCTGCCGGATCTTTTCTGTTTACAACAATTGCACATGCTCTTTTATAGAAAAAATTATCTGTATTTCCAGAGGCTTCAAAAGTCTCCTTAATTTTCACCCAATTGTTGTAGGTGTGGTCATCCATTTTGCTAGCGTAAAATACATACTAGCTATTATAGTAACTACTTTGAAACGTGCAATAAAGTGTTCGTTTCGTAACAGTGTTTAAGAACATATTAAATCTTAAGTAAAACGGAAAGTCAGGGATTCGAACCCTGGGAGGTGTGACCCTCGCTGGTTTTCAAGACCAGTGCCATAAACCACTCGACCAACTTTCCAAGAAATCAACGACGACTACAGTAGTAAGCATCGTTGGGTTTGTCGGCACAAATCCAAATGGTTGTGCCTGTATTGTTCCAATGCCTTATCGCATTAGCGACGATAAAGCAGTTTGTGACGAGATAAGTAACAAAAATAAAAGTCCTAACCACAGCGACAGCATCAGCTTCAGAATCTGTGAGTCCATCTTTCCTCCCTAATGCTTTCGCCCATATCCTCCATGCCTGCCTCAGTCTCACAGGTCTCCATCCTTATTAATTAGAATGTTTTCAAGATACTTGTCGATACGCGGTGATACCCATGGGGTTTTCATGATCGTAAAAGAACTTATACCCTCAGTCTCAGTCTTCAACATCCAGAATGTATAATACTCTCCGGTTTTTTCATTTAGACGAGGTTCCAAATAATTTGGAGCAAATCCAATCATTTTATATGGAGAACCTTTATATCCTTTATCAAGTTCTTCTCTCACAGGAAGAGGAAGTTGAGAAACATCAATCTCATCAAGGTGATACTTTGTCTTCATCGATCGTCTTCTGCTCTATTATTGCTGTAGTAAGCATCAAAGGCACCAGCAGGATAACGCTTACCTAGTTTAGTAATGTTAGTGTCAAGAACTTCCTCCAAGGTAACACCAAGTGCTTGAGTCACTTGTGCCACATACCACATAACGTCACCCAACTCAATAATGAGATGCTCTCGATTGTCGTCGTTCCAAGGTTTACCCTGGTACACCAGCTTCTTAACGATCTCAAGGATCTCACCACCTTCACAAGCAATCCCAGTAGCACCAGTATAAAGACGCTCAATATTGGCACCCGCTCGATCAAGTTCAACAAGACGGTCAGCAAGAGCAACAAAATCTTTTGACTCATCACTGGTCACACCGTCAACAAACTGTTCGTACTTTGTAAAATCAATCATAACCAATCAGAAAAATCTCGTTTTTGTTTAGCAACAGTATCAAACTGTTCGAATGTATCTTCATCAACGGAATCCAAAATAGAGTCAGTTGAATCAGTGTCTTCTACATTATAGAGCTTCATCTTCGCTCTGTCAACACCAACAGTAAATCTCTTGTAGAAGGAGGGATCATTATATCTGTTCTTGAGTTGCTTGACCATGATCCTACCAGATTGTTCAAGTTCCTCAGTAGAGATAAGAGCAAACATAAAGTCAGCAGTGGCAGGAAGCCCAAAAGACTCACTGGTGTCGGTAAGATCGACATCACTATTGCCAAAACCACTCCTAGTAGTTTGAGTAGCAGAAACAACTGGAACGTTGTGCTCAACAGCAAGTCCACGAAGTTCTTCTGCAATAGCTTTAACATATGTATACGAGTTAACAATATGTCCCTTGTAACGAGACGAGGCACATATATTTAAGTAGTCAACAAAGATAATATCTGGTTTGAAATATTTCTTAAGACTTAACTCGTTCAACAATGCTTTGAAATGACCAGCGTGAGCCGATGCTGTAGGATATTCTTTGATAATAAGTTTACCCTGTGTCTTCTTTGCCAGTTCGTTAATCCTACTAGTGAATACAGACTCAGGAATAGTTCCGATGTCTTTGATGTTAACGTCAAGTAAGTTAGCATCAATACGTTCTGCAATCTTTTCCTCTGCCATTTCACAGGTAATGTATAGAACATTATATCCCTGTGAGATACAAGCAGCGGCATGATCACACATAGCGAGAGACTTACCTACACCAGTGCCTGCCAAGATTACATTAAGTGTCTTCTTAGGAAGACCACCTTTAGTGATAGTGTTCATCTTATCTAGATGAAATGGAATCTTATCTTCCTTTAGATGATAGAAATCAAATCGTTCATTGGCATTCTCGAAGTAGTCGTGACCTACATGTTCATCGAACGATACTGCCAGGGCCTCTTGGAGTATGCTTGGGATCGCATCCTTTGATACTTTCTGTTCACCTCCATCCGCAATCTTGATGGATTCGAGTAGAGCGAGATAGATTGCTCTGTCCTTACACCACTTCTCTGTGGTGTCAAGTAACCATTCGTATTCGATAGGGTCATCCGTGAACTCCTTGATTGCTTTAATAGCATCTTGATAGGTTTCTTCATTAAGGTCTTTCCTACCCTGAAGATTGATGATAATAACCTCATCAGTTGGCGGCATGTTGTACTTACTAGCGAAGTCCCAAACCTCCTCATAGATAATCTTTTCATGATATGATTCAAAATAATCTGGTTTAACAAATGGGACTACTTTCCGATAGTAATCTTCATTACAAAATAGATTACGTAAAATAGTAGTCTCAGTCCTCTCCATCAATAGTCTCCTCCTCTCCAGTGCCGTACAACATTTCTTGCTTTACTACTTCATCGATAGCTTCTAAAACCTCTTGAGTAAAAAACTGTTCTGGTTCTTGTAAGATCGTCTTTCCGTAGTATTTTTTGCCATCGATTTCGAAGCGAGTGCCAGACTTACCCCACACGCCTGCCTTGACTGCGTATTCTTCCAGACCATAATACTTGTCCAGTCCACGATTATCAAAGAACAGGCGAGTTTCTACCTGAGAGTTTTCCCTTGTCAGACGAGACTTCTTAGCCTTGCAGCGGATAATGTTTCCGACTTGATCCGTTCCATCTTTTTCCTTTCTCTTTCCGAGAAATATGACTGTGCTAGCAGAATACTTGAGTCCGCTACCTCCTCCCATTTCCTCTTCAGGATACATAGCACCGATTTTGTCATAGGTATGATTGGTAAAGATCATTGGTACATTAGCCTTGCCACACTTGAGTGTCAAGACCCTGAAAGCTCCCTTAACAAGTTGAGTTTTAGTCATGTCACGCTTTTCATTACCAGCTGCCATGTCTGTCATCTCCTTGGTGGTGGAGAGCATCCCCAGAGAGTCTAGCACAAACATCATGGGTTTACGCTCATCTTTAGGAACGTCTAAGTATTTGTCCAGGATCCTGACCGCCTCTGTCCTGAACTCTTCGATGGTAGCGACAGGGAAGATGATCATACGACGTGAGTCAATACCACGACTCTCAATCATATCCCTAGAAATAGCAGACTCCGATTCAAAGTAAATAACACCAGCTTCAGGATTACTATCAAGGAAATGACGTACAACACTGAGAGCATAAAAAGTCTTTCCGGTGCCAGACGGTCCCGCCAATGCTGTAATTTTATTGGAAGGAAGACCTCCGAAAATAGAACCGCTAACCACGGCATTAAAGAGGTAAGACCCAGTATCAATATAACCTGAGACATCACCAGCAGCGACACCTTCACTAACAAAACCAGCGTATTCATTTTTGCTGTCCTTGATCACTTGGGAGAGAAAATCCATATTAATAAAAAGTATCTAATGATTGTACACGATCTGTTTGCCACCCAATAGCATCCAAGACTTTACGAAGTGGTTCAAGAAAAGATTTCTCAAACTGTGTCTTGTAGTCTACATACTTATCAAGTTGTAGTTCTTTAGGAATCTCTTGGAAGAATCCAATAACATTCTCTTTGATTGGGTTAGGAGTTTTGAGATAGATAAACTTAATCTTCTCACCTTCTTGAATGAGTTGATATTTGTTATCTATCTTGTTTTGTTTGACGTAGTGATTATAAAGTAATGCTGCCCTGACTTGAATAGGAACAGCTTTCTCCTTAGTGTATATTGTATGATGATTCCCGTAAGTTGTCAATCCATTACAACCACGGGGGAAAGCAATGTTAGTGTATTCCTGTTCTTTAGTTTCCGCCTTTACTTTTTTGATGAAAGAAAAGATAGCATCGTTGTCTTGTGTCAAGATAATATCAAAAGCATCTTTAAGTTTGCCACGGAAAAACTGAGGTGTAGAAGAACGCTGGGTATCCATACCACAGATCTTCATCTTTGGTTTCTCATAGCGAACTCCCTCGCTATCCCATACGTTAAGAACATAACGCTTCTTCGCTTTCCAGAATCCACGTTCAGCAATGTTCTCACGCTTCATCTTCATCTTCTGGTCATAAGCCGATACATACTTCGCCAGGTTCTCGTAACTTTTCTCGATGAACGGTTCCAGTTGTTGTGTAGATACCTTGTCAAGGATATTAACAATCTTGATCTTATCGTCAGCAAAATTACTAAAGAATTTATTAACAAGAGGTCCAAGATTAAGATAGATTGAATCGGTGTCGATAGCGATAACATAATCGTCGTCCCCCGTTTCCAAAATCTTATTTAGATACTTATTGACATCATTCGCTGCCCACCGAACTGATAGTTGTCCAGCAAGAGTGATAGCTTCAGCAATATCCAGACGATAGTATCGGAAGTGTTCATTACCAATAGCACCATAAGCAGAGTTAAGTTGGATCTTACGTGCCATCTGAATGTTATTACACCTAGCGATTTCTTTCTTTAAGGCAATCGTAGGAGTTTTCTCAAACTGAATCTTTGCCTCAATCATCTTCTTCTTGTAGACTACACGTTCGGTGTAGATCTTCTCCATCAACTCCGGCAAGAACCCACGCTTATTGGTGTTATAGAACGTGCCGTTAGCACACACTGTCTGCCCACACAGGTCTTCTAGATTGATCTCCCTGGCAAGTAGACGCTCAACGTTAGCGGAAGGGTGCTTGTGGGGTTGAAGAGTCTCCGGTGAGATGTTGTACTGCATAATCAGGTGAGGATACAGACTGTTCAAGTCAAAGTTCACCACCCAGTCATACAGACCAGGGACAGGTTCTTTTACATAAGCACCATCATACTTTTCACTCTTAGTGGCACTCTCTTTCTTAGGAGGAATGACAATACCTTTCTTGTGTAGATACACATAGATGATGTTATCCCACATACGAACCTGAGAATACACATCCTCAAAGTTGACCTTGGCATCGTATGCCATGCTGACAGCAAGCTCTAGCAACTTCATCTTGTCATCCAACTGATCAACCAGTCGAACGTCATGAATGTTGTATTCAATAAACTTCTGCCAGTTGTTAGTGTAGAACTCCTTGAAGGTGTCATACTCACTGTGATCCAGTTTGTTGGCACCCAGTTCTACCTCACAGATATAATCTAGACGATAAGATGCCTGGTTAGTGTAAGTAAACTTACGATACAGTTCTAGATAATCAAGTGTGGAAATACCAGAGATGTCATAGGCAATCTCTTTCTTACCCTTGATGTAAATCTCACGGCGAAGAATAGCTTTCCATGGCGATAGAAGACGTGCCTCTTTCTCTCCAAGAATACGCTCGATCCTATGAATGATGTATGGCATATCGAACAGTTGGACATTCCATCCCGTGATGATATCAGGGAAATCAGATGCCCACCAATGGATGAATGCCTTCAGCAATCCAACCTCGGTATCAAAGTGCATATAGGTAACCCTGGGATCATCATTGTCAAATGGTTTAGCACCAAAGACAGTAATGTTCCCAGAGCAACTATCCTTTACGCTGATAGCAAGGATCTCCTGGTCCGCTGAAGCAATGTCAGGGAATCCATTTTCAGCAGCAGTTTCGATATCAATGTTGAACACACGGATATCTTTCATGTCATAGTCAATATAATCCTGAGGGTATTCCTGTAGGATATACTGATTGATGTATCGTGTCTGACCATAGACAGGGAAGTCTTCGAGATCTTTATACTTCTCAATGAAGTCTTTAGCATCACGAATACTTCCCATAGGCATAGAGCGTACAGGTTTACCATCCAGAGTTTTAGCTTCTGGAGAGCGATTACCAGTGTCATCAACATAAAGCGTGGGATTGAACTTCACCTTGTCCGTAAATCTTTTACCATGTTCAACACCTCGGACGAGGATGGTGTTGGCAGACTGTTGGACGCTGGTGTAGAACTTCATTCTGTTTCTTTCTTTCGTTGTGAGTGATAAAGGGCAGCAAGGCTGTCATCTACATCAGTGGTGATGACAACATCAGAAGATCTGATAGGGATCTCCTCTCGATTGGCAGAGTAGGGAGGGTATTTCTCCAGACTCATGCCACCGTTGAGAGGGGCTCGAATGACCTCATACGGATATTTTAGCACAGCATCGGGGTCTCCCCACTCCTGAGCGTCGATTGTTTCGATTTCCGAAACAATCCAGGATCCGCTCATTCTGAAAACTTGAATCATCGGAACCCCCTGCCGCTGCTCATTCCAACGCCTGCAACGCTTACATCAGAAGCATACACTCTTTCTTTTGGTTTATTTTGTTCTTCAATCTTTTCTTTAGCAGCATCTACTTTTCTTTCGTATGCTTTCAAGATATTAGAGTCTGGTTGTCCTACGGTAACTACAGAAGTATACGGTAGTTTGAACACATACTCAGAAGAGAACGCCATCCATCGTGTAAATCTAACAGAAACTCCTTCATTCCCATTGTCTTCTTGACCAGGAAGAATGTCAAGTTTATATGGATGAGTCATCTGTAGACACAATCCCTTTTTGTCTACTTGACCCTCTCCATTTTCAACTTCATGGAACATTTCTTGGAGATCACAAATCACGTTATCTCCTGTAGATAACATCACAATAGTTGCTGTCATTCTTCTGTTTCCTCCGTAGTAGATACTGCTTCTGGGGCTGCTGGATCTGTGGGATCCTTGTCTCTCATAGCATTAGCATACACAGGATCAAACGGAGTAATAACTTCCAGATACTTTTCGTAAATAAAAGTCTTAGGATTCGTGATCGATCTCACGGCATTAAAAGGAATCCTGATCTCAGTATCTTGAGTGTAGATGTTGAATGGAGCAAACCTTACATTCGTTTCTCCATCATCGTTTACCCTAGAGTCCAGGGAAAATGGATAGTTAAGAACAAAACAGAGAGAGTTGCCATCAGGATCTCTCAGTTCATTGATTCGTGTGATGGCATTAGAACCATCATCAAATGTCACAATCTTAATAGCGTCCATAGTTTTTACAAATAACGATTAGAGTATACCACAAAATAACGAAGGGGGCAAGTGCCCCCTGTATAATTTATTCTGTTAAGAGTTGGGGTGACGAACCACCAATTTCGTAAACGGTTTTCTTTTGGTGCTCCGGAATAATCTTTTCCAATGAAATTAGAAGTAGACCGTCTTTAAAACTTACGTCTTGGATTCTTACGTCATCTGCTAACTGCCACGAATGAGAAAAGGCTCGTTTAGATAGCCCTTTGTGGAGATACTGGACTTCAGAATCTCGGTCTTGAACTTTGGAGGTAACTTTGAGAATGTTTGATTCAGAAGAAACTTCAATCTCCTCTGCTCTAAAGCCCGCCAAAGCGATTTCAATCTCATAATTGGAACTGTCTCTCTTTAGAATATTATACGGAGGATAGCTGGTATTTTTTGTGCTCAATGTATCTAAAGCAGAAAGCATTGAGTCGATACCAACTCCGTAAGGATACAATGTATCCCAAGTGTATTTATTCATGGTTGTCTCCTTGTATAAGCGAGTAACTTTGTATGGACCCCGAAGGCATCCAATACTATTTAATCACAGATAAACAATAGAGACCAGAGAGAAGACCGAACTTTTCTATACGGACATCAGTATAGTATAACCCATTCTCCTTACCCAATCTAAGTGTGCCTTACCCCAAGGTACGGTCATCCACTCAGTCTTACCATCTTTAAGAAGCATGAGTTTTACTGTTCGGTTCATGACAGTTGTTTTTTCCTGCCAATATTATACTTAGACTCAAGTGTCCACTGATCTTTTTCTTTAAATGCCAACACTTTAATCTGTGTTAGAGATGCCATGTCTTCGATCTTTTCTGGATAGAGAACAGAAATGAGCCCCCAATCAGAAAGAAGTTGAATGATACGATTTCTACGCTGGAGATCATTCAAAGAAAAGTTTGTTGCTTTGCCATCAAGAGCAAACAGTTCTTTGAAGTGGACAATATAATAGCGACCTTGTTTATGAAGAATGTGACAAGACTGATAAATCTTTTTTTCTCTTCGAGATGCCACACCGATACGTGTCAAAGTCTCTCTTACTTTTAAAAAATCATCAGGTTGATTGAGAGCAATCTCAACCATGTCTGATTGTTCCCACTGGATCTCCATCTCAGTTGTCATAACATTCCGCCTTTATTCAACGATTTTCTTATTTCGTCTAACTGTTCCGTTGTTAATATTTCCAGAGCAGATAGTGCTTTATCATGGCTATAACCATAATATTCTTTGACCAGATCTAGATGATCCAGGGTTTGTTTTTTTATCCAAGGTGTAAATCTTTTCCTTGGCTTCAAACTATTTATAAGAAAATCATATTGAAGACGTTTATCCAAATGAGGATTCTTGTTCATTTCGTTGGCGTACAGAATAGCATCTGTATGTCCCGACAAGCATTTGTTTACAACAAAAGGAGGGTAATCCTTTTCTACAGTAGGATCGCCCTCGATAATATTATTCTTTGTTTGGTTAATGGACTTCATCCAATCATTGAGTTCTACTCTGCTCATATTCATTCGTCGAACGGACCTTTTAATGTGTCACGAAGTTCTTGAATTTGTTCAGTCATAGCATCTAACTCAGGGATACCTTTAATACCAAGGATAGCACTGGTGATGTGTTTGGCAACCCATGCTTCTTCAGTTCGGGCAGCAAAAGCTAGAGCATTACGTAGATGTTTTTCTGCCTCATCAAGACAATCTAATACTTGGTGGGAAATAGTCATTCGGATTCCTCCACTTTTTTCATGGTAATAACACCATCTACTTCATCGATCTCAATCTCATCTCCTTCTTTCCATCCAAGAGCTTGTAAAATCTCATCTGGAATAATGAAGTTTCCATCATCATCGATTTTGGTTTCGTATTTAATATAAGTTGTCATTAGAATACAGCGGTAACGGACATAACTTTGGCGGTTGGGTTTCGGGCAAGGGCAGTCTGACGAGCATCTTGGTAGTTTGCTGCTTCCACAATCTCGTCGAAGACTTTACCAGCAACATAGAGTTGGACTTTAACTTTCATAGTTGAGAAGGACGAGTTCCTTTCGTGACGCTTGATCTGTATTATAGCACCCCACAGACCTCATGGTGTAGGTGTGTGCAAATTCGGCAGCTGTCCACCCCTTGAAGCGTTCTCGAATCAGTTGCGACGAGTTGTAGGATACAAGTTGAGCGCCAACAAAACGATCGCAGTCAGTAGCAAACATGTCATGGTCAAAGGACTTATGCATTGACCCACGTTTGCCATACAAATTGCTTCCGATTTCGTAGGGGGGATCAAGGTACGTAAAGGTGTCTTTGTTATCAGTAAGGAGTTGTTCATAAGACAAGTTAGTAATTTTCCAGTTACCAATCAAGACTGAATAGTCATAGAGTTTTGAGATACCGTTGAGGGAGAAGTTGGACTCACTTGCTTGCTTGGAGAAACTACTAGATTCAGTAAGACCACTGAAAGAACACTTGTTAACAACATAAAAAGCGACAGCCCTCCAAAAACTTTCACGGTAAGGGGGGAAAGCCCCAATAACACTGGGGGGATTTGTAAGGTATTCTTTCGCGTCAAGGAATAACTTTTTAGCACTGACGGGCTCTGGATGCCTGTACTTAAGTTCTGTAAGAACGTCTTGTAAGCGTTTGCCATCGTGTTGTAGTTCCTTCCAAAAGTTATAGAGTGGTTCGTAAAGGTCATTGACCCAGATGTCCAAATGGGGATACCGCTTGGAGACCTCCAGGGCAACGCTACCACCCCCTAGAAAGGGTTCCCGGTACTCCTTATACCCCTTCAGGTCTGGGACGTACTGGAGGAGTTTTGAGAGTGCTCTGGACTTGCCGCCTGGGTAGCGAAGCGGGGTCTTCAGGGATTTCATAGTCTGGGGCATGGTATTTAAGATATTCCCAAAAGGTCAGTTTCATTTCCTTGTGTGTCATGCCACAGTGAGCGGCAGCAGTAGGTAGATTCATTGTAGCACGAAACAAACCATCATTTGCTTCTTGTACATTTTCAGGTGTAGTTTTAACTTTCATTATCAATCATCTCAAACTCTTCAAGTTGATCAACAGAAACTTCATACTCACCAGCAATCAAATACCAATGCTTGCCATCTTCACGAAGACCGAGATATTTCATCTGGTCTTCATCAAAAACATTCTCACGCATTGCTGCTTGGATCTTAAGGTGGATAAGATCTGATTTAGAGGGAACAGATAAGGTCATACGATTAACTTCTTAGAGGGGGATTTAATAATAGAAAACTGTTCTTTGTAATAGTCTTCGACTTCTGTTTGAGTCTCAGTAATCATCACTACATAAGACTGTTTGAGTGTAATGTCCATGTTCTTCTCCTTCAACAAAGGAGACCACGGAGCAAATCCCATCTGTCCCTGGGCAGTAGGAACAGCAACAATAGGATTCATGATAGTGATGGTATCAGGACCATCATCTAAAAGGTCGGCAATCACATCTTCACCAGACCACATACGGATTAGTTTAACATTCATACAAACTCACAAGAATACATTACTTCTGTTAGACATGCCAGTAGATTGATTTCTTGATCTGGAATACGATCAACATCTCTACTGTACTTAGCGATACAAAGAACTAGTTCGGGAATGGAAGCTTTCTTCATAACTTTATCGACTGCCAAAGAATCATAGATCTTACGGAACACAACAGAAATATCATTGTTCACGTTTTCCACAACCCAGCGTCGAACAGTAGTGTAGTCTTTGCCTTTCATTGCAGTAAGCAAAGTATCTACGGAGATGTCACCGATTTCAGCAAGAACTACAGGATCCAAAGAACCGGAAGCAGTAAACCTCTGGACTTCACCAATAAGACGACGCCAATCTGGATAGAATCTAGCAACTACCTTAGCAAGAATCTGCCGGTTGTATTCGATGTTCTTTTCCTTTAGAATCTCTTCTAAACGATTGAAGAACTCAAACTGTAGTTGTCCTTCCTCGGCAGAGCTAATGGAAAAATCCACAACAGCACACCTAGAATGAATAGGATCAATAATCCTATTAGGAAAGTTACATGTAAGAATAAACCTACAGTTACCACTAAACTTCTCCATGGCATGACGCAAAGACATCTGTACTACTTCAGATGTATTGTCTGCCTCATCAATAATCACTACTTTATGTTTAGCACGATTGGCAAGATCCACAGTAGTAGCAAACTGTGAGATCTTGGTACGGAGGGTATCAATCAATCGACCTTCATCAGATCCATTGATCTCCATAACTGTTGCCCCTAGTTCTTCACACAAAGCACGGGCAACAGTTGTCTTACCTACACCAGCAGAACCAGAAAGCATTAGATGAGGGATTTCTCCTTGTTCCAGAAAACCTTTGAAAGCTTTCTTAGATGCTCCGGGAAGAATACAATCCTCAATAGTATGAGGACGAAACTCTTCTACCCACAAAAACTTTTTGTTCTTCATTCGTCGTCTTCAGTAGAAATATAGTAAACAAGATCTAGGTTAGTGTTTTTCCACCTAGTAACGATACCATCAGTAACGGAAACATCATAAGATCCTTTCATCAATGTGTAAAGGTTTTCGACTTTCATGTGACATTTATGTTCACAAGAAACTTGGGCATCAAGAGTAATACTGTATGTATTGTTGGTTTCATTCTCAGAATCAAACAAAGAAATCACAACAGTATTATCAGAAGATTCGATGAGAAGATCTTCTAGTTCGTAGACACCCGCTGCTCTCCAAAGAGATTGGAGATCAGACTCAGTAATACGAAACTCGATAACAACAGATTCTTCAGGAAAGTTAAGACGACGATTAGGAGATGCTGACTCAACAATAGAAGGATCCGAGAAAAAATACTTGGCGCTACGACCACCCTTCTGGTTACGAATAACCACAAAGTTATCGTCATTAAAGTTCAAAAAGGGAGAATCAAAAAGAGATAATCCTTTCAGAAACTGTCCCAGATCATACACAGCATAAGGTTTTGGAAAGTTTTCCTCACACTGATACTCAGCAATAATATTTCCCCCAAGACTACGAGAGTTCAGAAGTTGACCACCCCTGAACATAATAGACTTGTTAATAGTTTCAAAACTTCTCAGCACATCCGTAGTTTGTGCTGTCATAGTAACTGTGTTGCTCATCGATTATAGGTATCAAGGTTGAGGGATTTGTAGTGTCCATCGAAATGGAGTAGAAGCATAGCATAATGAATAACTTTCATCAAGTCACGTTTATTCCTACCATCCTTATCACCGTAGCGACTACCGTACTTAAGGATATTTGCTTGACAAAAACCGGAAGCAAGATGCTTTGCTGCCATCAGGTCAATAGTTTGAACACCTTGGAACTCATGTTCTCCAGATGCGTAGTGACCACGATAGGTTCCACTCACATATTCACGAATGTCTTTGAGGATTTCTTCCTCGTCATATTTCCATTGATGATCCATCACGCCTCCATAATCATAACTAAGTCATCATGATAGCACTCTTTGATGGTGCCGTCAAGATCTTGTACAAATAAAGTGAATCTATTCCCACCTTTAATCTTCACTGTTTCTCCAGTCTTTAGTCTTGCCAGAGCACCGACCCATCCGTGAAAATCTTTACGTTGGTTCGATGGGGTATCTGTATGTGCCATAGTTGCCAATGTAGTAAAGGAACTTGTTGATGTTTGGTTCTTCATTTAAAAGAGATCGGATACATTCTTGGTAGCTCTCCCAGTCTTCTTGAACGTCGTGTCCAAGAGTAATGGACACGACGGTTGGTTGTCTCTCAGTCATTCGTCACCTCAGGGAAGTTCACGGGGGGAATCTCCTGAACAACATCAGCATCGAGTTTGGTGTAGAGATCCCAGAACACTTCCTTAACTTCATCGTCAAAACGATTGATACAGGATTTGATTGCTTTCTCTTTCTTACCAAAGATGCTAAAAGCACGGATGATGTGGACAAGGCGACGAGTAGAAATCACTTCATCAACACCACCATCCTTAAAGGTCTTCCGGATAATGTCTGCCCAATCAACCAAAGACTTACAGAAGGCACGATCTTCGATGCCAAGATCCAGAGAGATACCCTCAATAATCTTCAGTTCAGTAGCAGCGGTAGGATAGTCTTGCTCGATAGTGAGAGCAAAACGCTCAAGGAATGCTTCGTTGAGCACATTGGTGCCGATGAAGCGACCATCGTCAGAACCTTTACCCTTAGTGTTAGCAGTGGCAATAATGTTGAAACCAGGAGCAGGTTGGATATACTGACCGGTCTTCTTCAGGAAGATTCCTTTACCTTCGAGAATGGACTGGAGACAAAGAATCTTATTAGATGCAAGGTCCACTTCATCCAGAAGCAGGATTGCCCCACGGCGGAGGGCTTCAATGACAGGACCGTCATGCCATGCCGTCTCGCCATTAGCAAGGCGGAACCCACCAATAAGGTCGTCTTCATCGGTTTCAATGGTAATGTTTACACGAATGAGTTCACGGTTGAGAGCAGCACATGCCTGCTCAACACCAAAGGTCTTACCATTACCAGACATACCAGTGATGAAGGTAGGGTAAAAGATACGAGATTGAATGATTTTCTTGAGATCAGTGTAGTTACCAAAAGGAACAAAGGTCTGATCCTTAGCGGGAACCAAAGAACGAGTGATAGAGGCATAGGATTGCTCCATCTGTTCCCGTGCTTCAGAAACAGTCAGGTTCCACTTACCACGACCGGTCTTGTATTGCTCAAGTTTCTTAGTCACAGTTTGATAGGTGGTGCCGTTCATAGCACACCAACCTTTGACATCAGCAGCAGAGATGTCAGTGCCATAAAGTTCGGTCAGGGAAGTCAGGATGTAGTCAGCAGAGAGTGCCATTGGTTGTCTTGTGTTGATGAAGTTAGTATAGGGCAGAGTGGGAGCAGAGTCGGGGCAGAGTGGACAGTCTCTCAACTGACCACTGCAGCGAAGGAAGAAAGAATCTTCTTATTGGTTTTTTTAGATTTGAGACTCTTAACAAAAGCAGATTTGATTTGAGTCTTTGTGGCAGTGTCAGCAACATCAAAATCAGTGTTGGAAGAAAGACTGGTGTTAGCCATGAAGTAGAGAGAATCATAACCAACGCTATTGAACTCCCATGTTTTTTCTTTCTTCCACTTTTTCATTTCAATATCGGGAACGGACCAGGAAGGGGAATCCGAAATCGTGGCGTAACGATAATAAGAAGTGAAATCACCAGTGTTACCAATACGGAATCCAACCAGATTGACCTCAGGAAACTTATCCTTAAGGTTCTGAAGAAGAACTTGAGTGATAGAACGATAGTCACTATTGACCTTATAGGTTTTGCCAAGTTTACGATCACGGAGTTGGTTACCCTCATCAAAAGTTCGGGATCCGATATAGTCATTGCCATGACGATCGACTTTGACAGAGTATTGGCATCCGGCAGATTCACCGTCAGTCAGAATACATACAGTAGTTTTCTGTGAACCAGTCTGTTTCTGGAAGGCAGGGATTACATCATGAAGAGTGATGATAGCATCATTCAAAGGAGTGCCACTCAGATCACATCCCATGGGGACATTATAACGGTCATAATAATAACCAGGGGAGAAGTAATAAGCAAAACGATAGAGATTGAGAATAGATTTCTCAAAATCTTTAGACTTAGCAGAAGAAGAAACAAAGTTGAGCAGACTGGTTCGCTGGTGAACACCAAGTTTTAGATGCTCACGGGCACTTTTTTCTTTAGTGTAGTCATGTTCAGGATTAATAAAATGGTTGTTCCACTCATAGGTAAAGGCATACAGTTCAAAAGGAATCTGAACCTTACGGCAGAACCACATAAGATTAATCAGTTGTTTCACGGTGGGCTCAATGATATTGCCCATAGAACCAGACCAATCAAGAATAAAAATCATGCCATGGTTCTTACCATCAGGAAGGACAGTAACCTTCTTGAACAAATCATCATTGTACTTATAAGTATGTAGCTTTGAAGTATCAAGAACACCAGTCTTAGATGTTGCTGCCCGAGCATAGGCATCAGCAGACTTCTTACACTCAAACTCTTTCACAAGATAGTTAACTTCTTGCTGAGCAGATGCTTTGTATTCACGGAACGCTTTGTCAGCATGTTCAAAAAGATTCATGTCTTCTTTTTGTTCTTGCTGAGAGATCCAACTTTGTTCGATGTATTTGTGAAGAGAGTTGAAAGGAACAATGATCTCATCGAGATTATTCTTGCCGATCTCTACATACTCCACATTCCAGACCTTGCTATTGTTACTGTTAAGTCCCTGAGCATTTTGATCAAATGCTTTCTGAGTTTCAGAACGTTCTTCATCAGGACCAGAAGCACCTCCACCCTGTTGTTGAGATTGATTGTCAACGGAAGCATCTTCATTGGCATTACTTTCTTCGTTGGCATTCTCGTTGGCATTCTCACCTTGTTCCTGAGAGGGAACATTCTGGGGCATACCACTACCACTACCGGTAGATTGTTCCTGAGCAGGAACATCAGCAACCTTTTCTTCCTTCTTCCGTTTGATGAAATCATTCAGCAAACGAACAATAACAGTAACGTCAGCAAAAGTTTCTGCTTCTTCAATCATAAAGAGAAAGTGCTTCTCGTCATCTTGAAAAGGAACGAGAGCAAAAGCACCAATCTTAAAGTGGAGATTGATACGGTCAATCAGGCTAAAGGTGCTGAGATCTTTATCTTTGATTTCAAAGAAGTCATCGTTGTTTAGTTCGGTATATCCCTTGAAGAAGTCACGGGCAAGACCAGGATAACGACGCTTGATCATCTTCTCGATACGAGCATCTTCCACCACATTGTAGTAATCGTGAGGGATATCCTTCTCCCAAGATCCGTCTTTGCTGCCAGGAGTGTAGAGAGCATGACCGACTTCATGACCGACAAGCAGATCATAGACAGTCTCACTTGCTTTCTCCCACAGAGGAAGAGTGAGCACACGGTCATCGACATTGAAAGAAGCCGTGCTGACTTTACGGTGCTCAACCACAAGGTTCTCGGTGGCAAGCAGGCGGGCAAGGTTGCCCTTGATCTCTTGGTTATACATGGGTTGTTTCGCTGATGTAGATACTATAAGACCCCCGACGCTTGCCGGAGGTCTTGAGGTGACAGTTCTTCAAGTGTCTGAGGGCTTGCTTCCTTGCTTTGAGTCTCCCCTTACAAGTGCCCTTGCCGTTCTTGTCTTTACCTGAGTTGTGTTGCCAGTTGGGTGTCATTGTCCTGTGTGCTCTACACAGTATGTATACCACAAGATCAGGTCGCTGTCAACACGCTGTAGTTCTTTATCTTCTCGAACGTGAATGTCTTGTCAAACTTATCGTTCATAGACTCACGGTGACTGATAACAAATACATTTGTATTATCATCAAAGTTTCTAAGGATCCATCCGAGTTCACTACCACCAGACTGGTCAAGAGAACCATCAAAGATCTCATCTAAAATAAGGAGGTTAGTATCGACGCTATTCTTAAGTTTAGCAACGCTACGCCAAGTAAGCAGCAGAGCGATATCAATACGAGCTTTCTCTCCCTCACTGAAGGATTCGTAAGAAAAGACATCTCGGTATCTTGATTTAATCGTTTCTTCAAAGTTCTCGTCCAAACTAAAGTCAACATAGAAATCCATGTTCTGAAGATACTGAGCGATTAACTTGTTCATCACTGGTAGATACTTCTTAATGATACGTGATTTGATACCACTATCTTTGAGAAGTTGTGATGCTGTTGCTAAACAATCCATTTCTTCTTTAGAACTGGCATACTGAGACTCCATCTTCTGAAGTTCAGCGATGTAATAGTTTAGCGTCTCTTGTGCTTCATTCGTCTCCGTCTTAAGATTTCTTAAAGATTTCAGTTCGGATTCAATATTGATGGTTTCGGCATTGTTGTGATCCTGTGACTTATTATTAACAGCAAGATCTGTTGTGAGCTCACCTACTTTGTCCGTGAGAGCAAACATATGTTTCTCTCGTTCTTCAAAGCGAAGAACTTCATTTTGAACTTCAGTCATCTCAATCCGTAAACCATTCACTGCTGAGATAATCTCTTCCAGTTTTTCTTTCTTGATGTTTTCAGAAATATGCTGGGAGCATGTAGGGCACGTTGTCTTCTCGGTAAAGAAGTTATGTTGATCTCTAAACTGAGCAACCTTTAGTTCAATGTTTCCCTTTTGCTTGAGAACTTTTACTCTCTCGCTTTTATCTTTAGCATACAAAGCAATACTCTTGTTAACATCTTCAAGATTCATAAGCAGAGCAGCTGCCTGGTTTTTGAGATCTTCTTTCTCCTTAACAAGAAACTTAAGTTTCTCTTCCTTGTTAAGGATATCAACTGTATTCTTTTTCTGAACCTCCGTGATATGTTTCTCTTGGATACTTTTCTTCTCTTTGAGAATGTCGATGTTGTAATCAAGATCACGGATCTCAGTGTTACCCACTTTGATCTTTTCCTTGAGGTTCTGATTCATCACAGAGAAGATTTGGATGTCAAGGATATCCTCAATAATCTCACGACGAGATGCTACAGGCAATCTCATAAAAGGAACAAAGGTAGAAGAACCCAGAACTACAATCTGGGTGAAAGATTTGTAGTTCATCTTGAGCACATTCTGCTCAAAGTTCTTCTGCTGATCTACAACTGTTGATTCCTGATTCCACAGTTGTCCGTTGTGGTAGATCTCAAACTTTGCTGGTTTGATTCCACGAACAACCTTGTATTCATTCTTGCCAATACGAAACTCAATCTCTACAACACAATCCTTTTCGTTGATACTATTGACAAGCATGGGCTTGTTGATCTTACGAAATGGTTTGCCAAAAAGAGAAAAGGTAAGGGCATCCAAAATGGTGCTCTTACCTGCTCCGTTCTTGCCGACAATCAGATTAGTCTTCTCATCGTTCAGATTGACTTCGGTGAATACGTTCCCTGTTGACAGGAAGTTTTTCCAACGAATAGTCTCAAAAATAATCATGTCAAATCTTCAGGTGGTATCAACAGGGTGTCTTCGGTTATTATAGCATACTTCTGATCTCGATCTTCACATGCCTCTAATATAACTTCATCATCAATCTCAACTACCTGCATAGCTGGGTAGTCTTCTGCCTCTATCATGATAAAATATCTCTCAGCGTCGTCAGCATTCTCAAACAAAGGAATAATATGGTCTCCCGAATCATCGATAACCGAAAAAACTCCCTCGGGTTTATCCTTAAGGGTGAGAATGTACATTAGACTGCTTCACAACTTTCTATGTATAGAGTATTTAGGAGACGCTTTAGTTTTTCCTTATCTACGGATACTTCTACTTCATCGACGTATTCACCAAGAAGTGTCATAGTATCTTTGATCTCGATGTCATCATTGATTTCTCCAGTATCGTTGACAAGAGATTCGATAATCTTTACTTCATGAACACCAGTATCATACAGTTTGTCAATCACTTTCTCAAACTGTAGGTAATCATTCTTTTCCTCTACAATAACTTTGACGAAGCAATCTTTGTATTGATCGTAGTCAATCTCTTGATGTTCAGTGTCGTTGTAGTAAAGTTTCTGAAAGATCTCGTATGGGTTCTCAATGTAAGTAAGGCGATCAGTTTCTGTATCATAGATATGGAATCCACGCTTGTCCTTGTAATCATTCCAGAACATCTGGTAGGGATTACCAAGATACTGGATGTTACCTTTCTTAGACTTGTGATGGTAGTGACCAGACCAGACACGATCAAACTTCGAGAATGGTGCTGGATCCATACCATGCTCCATCTTCATGCCAGGGGTTACCTCAAATCCCGTGAGTTCAAGATGTCCACATACAATGTTTGCGTCACTGTTTGTAAGCGTTCGAAGAATCTCCTCTTGATTTTCGCTATTGATCCAAGGGAGCATGAGGAACTTTTTGCTTCCGAGTCTGATGTGGTCTGGTTTGGAGTAGATGGAGATGTTGTCATATTGCTCTAACAGTAACTCTGGTGAATTAATCCTATTAGTATTTTTATAATAAGTACAATGATTACCGATGAGCATATGCACTTTGTAATCTTTGAGTCTATCAAAGTAACAAGACTTAGCACGTTGGAACGTATTGAAATCCATTGACTTACGATTATCAAAAGTGTCACCTAAGTCAATGATCGTATTAACCTTATGCTTCTCTAATGTAGGGAAGAACACGTTGTCATAAAACTTTTGCCAGAAGTTCCAAAAGGCAAGAGATCCCTTTCGACCGTCAAGATGCTGGTCTGTGATGAGTGCTATTTTCAAAGTTTTCCTCCTACTACACCAGAGTTTACCACACGGGTATGGTCTTGTAAAGTACCTTCCTGAAGACACTTGAGATGCCACCGAGACACATGGAGCACACTTTCATATGTGACACCAGTAATAAAATGTTGTCCTAACGGTTCTTTCAAAATAGATGTAAACAAACCAAAGCGAGTCTTCTTAATATAGAAAGCATCATCAATCCACTCAGCATCTTCTGGAATATTTTTTTCAATAGTTCCACCAAAAGAATCGGATAGTTGTGGTTTTGTCATCGGTTCATTCTCGTCTCAATGTTCTCTTTGATATTAGACATATCAGAATACTGTTGATTCATACCAGACATATCACCGGAGTATGAATCTGTATGCATCACATACTCATGTCCAGATTTTTCCAAGATTTTATTTTTAATGTCCTGCTGTTTATTTTCCTTAGCAATACGACGAAGGAAAGCATAGTAGATAATCTGAGTAAAATAAGCAAAAGGATTTTTTGATTTTTCAGGATCAAAGTTATGGATGTATTGTACACAGTTTTCAATGCCATCCGAAATCATGTCATCTCTATAAGTATAGTTGACAAAGTTTGGTTTAAAAGATAATCGATTAGCAATCTTTAAAAAACACTCGCCAATATACCTAGGAATAACAGGAGTTGTTTTCCCTTGTTCTTTTGCTTTTTTACATTGAGATTTATAAGTGATTAGAGCATCTAGAAAATCTTGATTATTTACATAATGTTCTGGATTCTTTTTTGGCATTGGACATGATGGATTGCTTATTTGATACCCATTATACAGTTGTCACAGAACGCTGTCAAGGGGGCTTGACAGAACCTCAGAAACTTAGTACAATAACTCTGTTAAGGGTTGAAGGTTAGTTATAGCTTTTAGCTATTCTTATAGATCTTTTCTAGAAACGTTTTGGTTTCTTTAACTGAACCTAGATACCCCATACGACGGGAAAACCTTTCTAGTTTAATATCTGGTCCTTGATCATCATTCTCCAATACGTTGATGTAGAACTCTTCAATGTTTTTATCTAGCTCTGTCATGGTAACAATATGTTCCATTTTGATAACAAACATATCATCATAAGTTGAATGAATCCATTCCTTGAGAACAAACCCAGACACATCTTTTCCTTTTTTTCTTTTAGTTACCTTTTCAACTAACATGGGGTTAGCCACTAAAAGAGAATCTTCATCCGGAAGATAACAAACTTTAGCGACTATTTCTTCACCCGATGCCAGTTTTAAGGTTGAGTAGAATTCTTCTTCCATTACCTTAAATCTATTTTGATTACTTCGTATTTAAAGTTCTCTTCTTTATAGATTTCGATTCGTTTTTTTAAATGTAGCAACGTGTAGTTTTTTCTATTGTCAGAAGAGATATCATCAGCAATATCATAAAGAGTAGCCATATCTTTACCTTCTCCTTTTCTCAGTACACGACCGATTGACTGTAAGTTTCTAATCCTTGACTTACTGGGAGAAGCAAATACAATATTGTGAAGACGTTTAATGTTAATACCGGTAGAGAAAGTTCCGTATGAAGCAACAATAACAGCATTATTTTCCCGTTCAGTTAACTGACGTACAGTTTCTCTATCTTCAATATCAGTAGAACCGCTAACAAAAAATACTTTTCGGTCCTTTCCTATAGTATTATTTATTAAATCGTATAGTGGTTCACCATGCTTCTCGACAAAGTTAAACAACACAAGAGTGTTGCCACTCAAATCTTTAACTAGATTGTTGATCAGATTATTTCTTCTTTGGTGAGTAACAATGTACTCCATCTCTTCGTGGTAGTCTTCGAAGTGTACGTGATTGTGTTTACACAACATCACTTTGATACGTAGATTAGATAGATAACCTTTCTTGATTAAGTCATCAGTCTTAGTTACTTTTTCACAAGCACCAAACAATCCTTCTAGTGTCCACTTGTGTGTTTTGGTTCCATCTAGAGTTCCGGTAAAACCAAATCTATACACAGCATTGTGGCACTTCTCCATAATATTGGTGAGTGATTTAGATTTAAATAGATGTGCTTCATCACCAATCACACAGTCAATGTCATCAAACCATCTCTTTGGAAACTTGTAGATAGACTGCCACGTAGAAACAATAACTGGTTTGTTTGTGTTCTTGTCTTGACCGCCATAGATTTTATGAATGTCATCTGTATCCCATCCATAATCTTCAAAGTCTTTTACAATCTGTTCTACCAGTGATGTAGTTGGTACAATAATAAGAGTTTTTTTATTTTGAATGTGGTAATACCTTACCAAGGAATAGATCATTAAAGACTTGCCAGATCCAGTGGGAGACAAAAACAATCCACGGTTATATTTCAGTGCTTTGTATACAGTAAAATATTGATAATCTCTAGCTGAAATATTAGAAATCTTATCTACAAAATCTTTTACTCCTTGTGGTGATACAAAATCGTTAGTGTCATCTGGTCTTCCGTACCATTTGTTATCAACAATCTCTATACGATTGTTTTTGTTCTCTGCCCACTCTTTTAGTTGGTTCCACAACCCAACATACAGTTGTCCAGAAGCAGGAGAATATAGTCTGATGGTTCCATCCCAATGTCTGTAACGTGGATTCTTTTTAAGAAACTTTGCTTCTGGAACTTCAAACGTAAAGTAATCGGATAACTCCAAATGAACATGTGGTTCTGCCTGAATAGTCAGGAAAACCTCGTTCTTTTTCTGTACAACTAATCTGTCCATTACGATACTCCATTCACAAACTTTTCCCAATCAATAGCAGATTTGATTTGAAATCCTCTATTGGTGATTTGTTTCATTACGTTATCGAGGTAGTTTAAAACAACCTCTATGTATTTGATCTTTGCTTCTAGAGCGATTATATCTTCATCCGCCTCCAGATATGTTTTCATTTTTTCTGCTGTCTTAATGCTTCCACGGAAAGCATCCGGTTCGGCATATTCTTTGGCGTTTCCTTCTCCGCTATAGTATTCTCTTTTCTTTTTAAGAACAAACCTGAGTTCTAACTCAAGAGACATTTTGTGTTCGGACAAATCCGAATAGTGATTTAAATATTTGTTGTGAAGATAAGGAATGTTTAATGCTAGGTTTCCTAGGTCTTCTGTATATTCTTTATTTTTAAACTGAAAATCTACTTTTGAATCTTCCTTCCATTCTGTTTTAATGTGATCAAATAATGAACGAAGTTTGTCAAAATTCATGTTTCAAATGATGTGTTTCTAATACTATAGTTTTGGAACTTAAATGCTACATTAGCAGTGAAGTATTCCCCTCCGTTGTCACTAGCATCAAAAGCAATAGGACTTAACGAGTAAGGAAATAAACTTACGTAATCAATAATGTGATTGGCGTTAAAGTTAGAAGATAAAATGAGTAACTGTCCGTTGGAATACCTAGGATAGTCTTCTGTTGTTTCCATCTGATCGGCATTTCCATTATCACGAATCCAATCGTGAATGGACTTATAGTTAATCAACTCTTCATCAATGATAAAAGTAACTACAAGATCACCGTATGTAACTCCGCCACCGGGAACTACTGGGTATGTTCTGAACCTAGTTGGTACTTCAGTTACAGGCATTTGAATGTCTGGTAGGTTGGCACGTTGACACATAAAATCTACCCCTTTAAAAATATCCAGTTGCAACTGGAATCCAATAGGGGATAGATAGTTTCTGTTTTCTAACTGATTACCAACCCATTCAGCAGGCATGTCAACTTCCCAAGCTACTATTATTTATCTGCATAAAAAAAGACCCCCGAAGGGGTCTTGGTGTGAACAGTGATCA